>Ga0233448_1000051_pt1 | contig 138918 bp, 105 predicted proteins | sample SI_124_October20_2_FD_183015 | JGI IMG/M metagenome (GOLD analysis project Ga0233448, IMG submission 183015) | Seawater microbial communities from Saanich Inlet, British Columbia, Canada - SI_124_October2016_150_MG | ecosystem: Environmental > Aquatic > Marine > Inlet | place: Canada: British... | reverse complement strand
TTTTTTAAGATGTTGAATTATAAAGATTTACAATGTGGTTAATTTCAGCCTTTTTTATGATATTTTTGGAGGTGATTTATGTGTCAATGTGCCGTTAAGAAAAAGAAGAAACTAGAGTTGTAACCGTTAAAAATAGCTGGAGACTTAGAGCTCTTTTCCGTATTGAAGGCCTTATTAAGGAAATCGGACAGAAATCCAGAGCTAAAAGGATGGGTATATGTGGAAATACTATTTTTGTGAAGGTTAAGAAAGGAGACCCATCCAATGTTTTGTATGAACCGCAACTACGATGTAAAGACAGAGTTTGTCCTGTGTGTAATTCATACCGTGCATCTATTCTTTCCAGAAAGGTTGAAGAACTTGGTAAAGATATGGCAAACCCTCATCTTTTAACTGTTACTGCGAATGATCAGAACAGGTCGAGTCTGAAAACTGCTTTCAAATGTTACAAGGAATCAATGAGAGCCTTAAAACGTGAAAAGACATGGTGGAAGAAGTACATACGTGGTGGGGTTGAACACATAGAGGTTACATACAATGAGGGCACTGACTGGCATATTCACTCGCATATGCTGGTTGATCTGGCTGTTGATCGTAAGGTTGAAAATATGCAGCTTACAGATAATGGTTATTTTCTAGACCCACTAAAGAAAGACCTTGAGCATGTCCTTTTAAAAGTTGGCCTTGGCACTATTTCAGATATCAGGCCGGTAACAGAGGGATACGGAAAAGAGATTTCAAAGTATTCTATGAAGTTTGGTCTAGATATTGAAGATGACAGGCTTAAAGAGATTATAGTTGATATGAAAGGGAAAAGGATGGTGTCAAGGTTTGGGAATTGTTTTGGACGGAAAGATATAGACGATACTGACGGAGAGAACATGGTAGAGCTTTCACTGAAAGAGGAAGAACAATATGAAACACTAGGAACCATTAAGGAGGTTGTATATAAATGTTTCAAAGAGACTGGTGTTGATAGTGAGCTGGTTGGGTATGCTCTTGGAGCAGTAAAGATTGGGCTGATAAAGATATGTTCAGCTGACAATAAACCATTTCAAGATGAGGAAGTAGATTCATCTTGAATCTTTTAGAAAGGTGACAAGTGATGATAGTAGATGGCATGATTGCAAGTGACGTAAATGTCTCTGATAAAGGTGTCGGGTTTCAGATAATGTGTAAAGACCTTAGAGATACGTTTAGAGTTTTTATTCCCATGGATAATGTGAATGGTGAGCAGTTTTTAAATATGGGAGATTTTGTAAAGGTTGATTTCAACGAGTTCTTCCCGTTTGGAAATGAAGTTCGTATGGAAGTAAAGAGAGTTATCTTAGATAAAGGTAAAAAGAAATTTGATTTTGGGATGGTTTCTTAACAAAGAATGTTGAAATGGTGATTCCAGGCGTTTGATAGGTCTGAATTATGAAAATTGAAATTGATAATGCACAATTAATAAATGATATTGTTGAGAAGGTGGTTGAAAGGCTAAAACCATTGATCAGTAATTCTCACGGCTCTAGAGGTGATGAATTAATGGATGTACAAGCGTTAGCAGACTATCTTAAGGTTAAAAAGCAATGGGTATACGAAAAAACACACATGAATATTATTCCTTATTACAAAGTCGGTAAGTATCCACGTTACAAAAAATCTAAAATTGATGAATGGTTGCTTGAAAAAGAGAATAGAAATATTGCAAGGCGAGTGATATAGTGAGAAATTCCAAGTAGAAATATTTATAATTTAATTTGAGAGAAAGGAGGTTAGAAAAATGATTGGTAGTATTCAGAAGAAAGGGAAGTCTTACTATGCGGTCTTCAGGTTTAAAGACCCTCAGACTAAGAAAATGAAGCAGAAATGGATTGCTGTGGGCAAGAGGAAAAAGGATGCAGAGGAAAAGTTTGCAGAGCTTGTAGCTGATGTTAATAGTGGCGCTTACCGGGATACAAAAAAGGCTACTTTTGCTGAGTTCTCGGAACGCTGGCTTAATATCTATGCAGAGATGAAGACCAAGCCGTCAACATTCAGGAGTTACAAGGATATGATTAACAATCACCTGGTTCCTTATATGGGTGATTACCCTCTTAAGGATGTTGATACTGCAATGTTGCAGGAATACGTTGCTTTAAGGCTTAAGAAGGCAAAACCGAAGACTGTCATCAATGAGCTTGTTCCTGTCAAAGAGATGTTTAAACATGCAGTGAAGTGGGGATATCTAAAGTTTAACCCTGCCGAAGGTGTAGAACGTCCAAGGGTTGAAAAGGAAGAGGTACAGATATTAACACCAGTGGAAATAAACCAGTTCCTTGACTGTGTAACACTGAAATACAGGACATTCTTTCTGACAGCTACATTGACAGGATTGAGGCGTGGTGAGCTTTTAGGTTTACAAGGCCGAGACATAGACTGGAATCACAATCAGATTCATGTAAAGCGTTCGCTATGGAATGGGCAGGTTGTATCCCCAAAGACTAAGTCTTCTGTAAGAAGGGTCGATATGACACCGACTCTGGCGCAGGAGCTTAGAAGGCATAAGTTCTCGCACTCTATTGAGGATTCCGGTTTCGTGTTTTGTAATGCTGAAGGAAAGCCTCTTAGTCCTGATTCTATTGTCAGAAGGCAGTTTCTGCCTGCATTAGAGAGGGCTGGTGTAAAGCGTGTGAGGTTCCACGACCTTCGTCATACTAACGTAGCATTGAGGCTTGAACAGGGGCAGAATATCAAGTACATCCAAAATCAGTTAGGTCATGCGTCTATTCAGACGACAATTGACAGGTATGGACACTTACTCAAGGAGGTGAATACGGAACAGGCGATGAAACTTGAAAATGCCCTTAATTGTACAGAGCATCTTGGTAGATCTTCGGATTCTGTTAGAAGATTGTTAGAAGATCATAAAAAAAGGACTCAGAGCAAAGCCCTAAGTCCTTTAAAATTGGTAGCGGGGACAGGATTTGAACCTGCGACCTCCGGGTTATGAGCCCGACGAGCTACCGAGCTGCTCTACCCCGCGTCTCCAACACACCTATAATATAGCAGCATACATAATCTGTCAATCAGAAATTATAAATGATGAAAAATAGATTCCCGATCCCGACTGAGTCTGGTCTATAAGCTACATCCAGAGGCGCCTTAGGCGACAAGTCGGGCCCGCCAAACAACTCGTCGGGTAAAACAATGTGTGTGTGAATTACATACCTTTATTCTGATAAATTTACGTAATTCCGCTTTTCTCAAAAAAGTTAATTATAAGGAAGGCAGGAATACAGAAAAAACTGATGGGTACTTTTATCCTTTTTCGTACGCTTTAAAAAAATCATTCCGTGAAATACCAGATTGAGTACAGATAGTTCTCAAGGTAGAACCTTTGAGTCGATTATGATTAGGCATGGTAAGAGGGGGGGGAGCCATCCGTATTTGTTCTGGCCATAGCTATGTGTTCTTGTTCTCGAACTAATTAAAGACGAGTAGTTTAATTACTTTTGCTTTGGGAGCGTCTACGGGAAATTTAGACATTAGACGGAGATACCCGTTTCTACTACGAATGTTTCTAGTACTGGCTCATCTACATCAAAAAAATCATTCCCGAATTCCTTCATCGGGTATCTAAGTGACTTATTCATCCTAGATTCCCGCTAAAAACATGCGGGAATGACAGCTTTGGAGTATTAATTTGAACACGCAAAAACCTAACCGGATACTACTGATATTTATTTGAAAAATCTGAGTAATGTATTGTGCCAATGGTAATGATTAGATACACGGACAAATAGATTCTGAATCTAGTTCAGGACAGGGCTTGTCTATGCCACCCATTTAAATTTGTGTTACATCTTCTCGGGCGCTTTGAGTCCAAGTATGGTTAAGCCATTCTTTATCACCTGTCTGACGGAATCAACTAAAAGAACCCTTGCCTTTTTTAACTCAGTGTCATCAATAAGAATTCTGTGGTGCTGGTAGAATCTATTGAATGTACTGCAGAGGTCAAGCAGATATTTACTGACAATCGACGGTTCACAGTTTTTAGCGGCACGTATTATTATCAATGGGAAGAATTCAAGTTTCTTGACTAATAACAGTTCATCATCTTCTTTAAGGACATCGTACCCTATATCATTTGTCGCTGTTTCACCGCATTTCCTCAGTACACTGCAGAGCCTTGCATGAGTGTATTGTACGTATGGGCCGGTCTCACCATCAAAATTAAGAATTTCATTCCAATCAAACAGTACATCCTTTACCCTCTTCGTGCTCAGTTCTGAAAAGATGATGGCTCCAATGCCAACGTCGTTTGCCACTTCTTCTCTGTTTTCCAGATCGGCATTTTTCCCTTCTATAATTTCCATGGCAATCTTACACGACTCTTCCAGTAAATCTTCCAGCAAGATAACTTTACCTTCCCGTGTAGACATTTTGCCACCCTTAAACTTAACCAGGCCAAAATCTACGTGTACGCAATTTTTTACCCAATTATATCCCATAAGCTCCAGGACTTTGAAGAATTGATTAAAGTGCAATCTCTGTTCAGAACCAACTACGTAGATCAGTTTGTCAAAATCATACTCCCTCTTTCTATATTCGGCAGCACAGATGTCCCTTGTCGCATATAGACTGGCATCATCCTTCTTCCTCAGTATACAGGGGGGCATGTTGTACTCTTCCAAGTCAACGATCAGGGCCTCTTCGCTTATTTTAGACAAACCCGCCTCTTTGATCCTATTAACGGTATCATCAAGCATATCGTTATAAAAACTTTCACCCGCATACGAATCAAACGTGATGCCTAGCTTTTCATATACTCTTTTAAACTCAGACAAACTGATATCTTTAAAATATTGCCATGTCTTTTCTGCCTCTTCATTTCCGTTTTCCAGCTTTCTAAACCAATCCCTGGCTTCATCTTCCAGAGCAGGATTCTCCTTCGCCTCTTTATGGAACTTAACATACAACTCGTTAAGTTTACTGATGTCAAGCCCTGTCTCCTCTATCGGACCTTGGTCCTTAGTATCCGGGCCCCATCTTTTAAAGGCGACGATTAGTTGCCCGAATTGTGTGCCCCAATCACCCAGATGGTTTATGCCAATACATTTATACCCAAGGGTTTTGTATATATTGTGAATAGCATTACCGATCACTGCAGAACGGAGATGATGAACAGCCAGATGTTTTGCTATATTTGGGGAGGAGTAATCTATTACGGCAGTCTTACCCACTCCGGAATCAGAACATCCGTAAGAATCAGATTTAGTAAAGACTTCATCCAGAATTGTCTTGAAAAACATTGTCCTGGAGACATAAAAGTTCAGGTATGGTCCAACCGCCTTGATGTCAGTTATTATGTCACCAGTGGGCAGTTTTTGAGCAAGTTCGGCCGATATTTTCGCAGGGGCATTTCTTAACTGTTTCGCAATGGCAAAACAGGGAAATGCATAGTCACCCTTTTCCAGGTCGGGAGGAATCTCTATGAAACCCTCTATCTCCTCCTCAGAAAGAGGGACTTCAGCCTTTAAAATATCTACTATGTTTTTAATAAATATATCCATTTTGTTCCTATTTGAATGTGTGTTGGCGTTGTAATATTATGTATAGGAAATTCGAAGTCGGCGGGTAACCTGCCCGACTTCGCTATTCAGGCGGGAAAACCCAACCTACAAAAACATGAAATTATTACGCGTAGGTCGGGTTTCTTACCCGACATTTATAACTATACTTTGTTAAAAAAAGTAATGTAACATAAGGCTGCATAATGTTACCAACATTTTTAAATAAAAGTTACTACTCTTTACTCAAATGTTTAGCCGGTCTATCAATATTCGGTAGTACCAAAACCAACATTCCTGCTATTGGAAGCATGAATGCTGCAACTCTTAGAGATGTTTCCATGTTATAATGATCAGCAATATGCCCGATCACGGGAAGCATAAGGCCTGCAGTGCCCCAGACAAGCCCCATCGAAATACCTGCAATAGAGCTGGCCATGTCAGGGCACAATTTTTGAACGATCAGTACATTAACAGCAGAAGCTGCAAATATAATCGTGCCGCTCAAACCCAGTAGTACCATGGAAAAAGTCCCGTCTGCATGTAAAAACCACAAAAGCAATGGACAGGCAAAGATTGAAGAACCTGCAATTATGATCTTTCTGCTTATTTTGTCTGCCAGATACCCTCCTATCAAACCGCCAATACTTCCACAAATCAGAAAAGTGGATATGGCGATCCCGCTATCGTGCATGGTAAGTCCTCTTTCCGCAAAGAGGATTGACATGAAGCTCATAAAGCTCGTAATGACTACCGAACGAGTAAACATTATTAAAAACATAATCCATAGCGGGCGTGACTTTCTGACAAAAAGTATTTTAAAATCTGACAGCTTTGCACTACTTTTGTTTTCGTGTTCTCCGGTTAGCACTTTAATCAATATTAATGCCAGGATTACACCGGGTAAAGACAACAGCCATAATTTATTGAATCCGCCTGATGAAACAATCGACGTGATAATAAATGGCGCTCCGGCCAGCCCTATGCACCCGACCATAAGAAATATAGACATCATAAATGTGGATCTGTTCTGGGTTAATCTGGCTACCGTTGCCGCCCCATTAGGATGAAAGGCTGCTACGCCTGAAGCGCCGATCATGAGCATAAAGATAAGGGTAATGAAGTTTGGTGCAAAACCTATGCAGCTCATAAACAGTGCAGAACAGAGAACACCGGATACAATAAAAAGTTTTTTATTAAACCTGTCACCAAGAAAGCCGAATACGGGTTGTAAGATCGAACCAAATACGGCCAGTACTGCGGGTAGTATTGATACCTGTGTTATTGATAAATGGAGATGCGACTGGAAGTAGGAGAGAAGAGGCATTAAAAAGCCGGCATAAAAATCATTAAAGAGATGTGAAAATGTTAAGAGGATTATTGATGTAGATAGGAATTTACCATTGTTTTTTGTCATTTTATTCTTCTATTTAATACCTTTAGTATAATTCCTGAGCTAAATTACTATGCTGGAGTATTTTAAAAGATTATTTCTATCTGTATAGTGCATTTGGGAATGCTGGAAAAGTTACAATAAATCAGAAGGAGGTAATGATGAAGAATATTTTATCACATTCGACCGTTTCACGGAACAAAATCTCAAATTAAAATGTGATTACTGATAGATGAATATATTGTCCGGCCAGTATGATGGGTCCTGTTGGGATGTGACTGTTTTTTTATAAATATAGTCATGGATGTTGACATTTTTATTCAGTTTATACAACCCCTTTTAAGTTTGAAATAGTCAGAGAAGAGAGTAGAATTTACAATTGATATGATGGCAACAATAATGATCCGGTAAGGAATAATTTTACTGAACTCCAAAGAGAAAGAGAGAATAAATTGTGACTAATCAAAGAGAAGATATTGAAAAACCAACAATGCCCTGTGGCAAAAATCCGGGGGTTCTCCATATTTTTATACCTCTCTTAATACTTTTTATTTTGTTACTTGGTTTTATCGGGTATCTTGCCGTCTCGCCCGGATCAATTTCCGATTTCAAGCCTCAGGTAGACAATGCAACCAAATATCTCATCGATACAAATCCGCAAAGTACAAACAATTCACCATTAGTGATTTCCAAATGGATTTTGATACTTCTTGCAACATTCGGGGCATTACAAACATTCCCCATTCTTTATGCATCACATAAGACAAAGAAAAAACGATTAAGTCAGAAAGACAAGAGAGAGATTATATTCTTATGTGAGATGCCTATGTACCTTGGCTTGTTAGGATCTCTATTGGGAGTCTGTTTAACACAGTTTATGACCGGAACGCTATCCGCTCCATTGGCATATATTACAACTATAACCGGTATTTTATTGCATTTATTTGCGAAATTTACCATTATTGTTCCCCTGCCGGAGACGTCAACTCCGGATCTTGTTGAAGAGGTATAAATAATTATGAGAATGTTTCTTGTTGGCATGTGTGACATTTTTTTGATTCTTTACCTGACTACGCTTAGCCAGGTAAACCCGTTCCATAACAGCTTTTTAACCGTTGATGATTATAATAAGTTAAAAGAGTCGAAGGTTCAGGCAGAACAAGATTCAGAAAAATCTCATGCACAGGTCCTTGAATTCAAAAATGAAATTTCCGCTTTGGATAAAGAAAAGGAAAAGGCCTTGCAATCAACGTTGTCCGCTATAGCTGAGACCGAAAAGATAATGCAATTGGTAACGATTGAGAAGGAGAAGGTTGCAAAGATTGAAACTGAATTGTCAACGGCTATCGATGAAAAGGAGGAGTTTAACCGGTTGTTACAAAAGGCTCAGGAGGGTGAACAGAAAACGCTGAAAATTGTTAAGGAGTCACAAACGGAATCGGAAAAGACGAGAGAGAGAGAACAGAGTGCGTTGGAAACATTAGAAGAGACACGAATCGCACTGGAAAAATCCAGGGAGAAAGAGTTGCATACATTGCAAATTGTAAAAGCAGTCAAAAAAGAGGTTGAAAGAAAAAGGGAGGATGAGCGGAGAGCCCTGGAAACTGCTGAGAAGTTACGGTTAAAGGTAGAAGATGCCAGGAAGAAAGCAGAGGATTCCAGGAAGAAAGCAGAGTTTGCTAAAAAGAGAGAAGAGGATGCTAAAAAGAGAGAAGAGGATGCTAAAAAGAGAGAAGAGCATGCACTTAAGTTAGCAAAGGAAGCCGGATTAAAAGAAGAAGAGGCGAGAAGAAGTGAAGAGATTGCTCGTAAAGTTGCTGAGGAGGAGAGATTAAACGCGGCAAAAGCCAGTGAAAATGAGACGATCGCTCTCAATTTAGCACAATCTGCCAACAACCAGAAAGAGATTGCATTAAAAAATGCTGGTTTGGCCAGAAAAGCCGAAGCAAATGCTTTAACGGTTGCTCGTATTGCTCAAGGAGAAACAGCAAAAGTAAAATCAAAAATCCAGAGCATTATACGACCTGCTGACAGCGCCTATAATGAAAATATAATTGATAAACTGGTACAATTTACCATAACAATTGACTATAAGGACCACTTACAGCGCATTCTCAATAAAGTGATAACAATGCAGGGGCTTCCCGTCAGGATGGAGGATGAATATGTCCTCTTTGCCCTATTAGACCAGATTGGATTAGACCCTTCGAAGAAGCATGACAATTATGTTACCTATAATATAACCGTCAATGACAAACCCGTTACAAAGTTTTTTGTTAAACCAGGTGAGGTTAAGGTTGTTGGGTTGGTAATCAGCGATGAGATTGAACATTGTCTGCCTCTTGCCAAAACAGCTGTTTTTTCTTCATACATGCCGGTATTGTTTTCACTACGTAATCATAAGTTATTAGGTGTTATGGACAGGATTCGTGGTGTCAGCAGTGATTATTTTATATTCAAAAGAGATCGACTGTTGATGATAACTGAGGATGAATTCTATTTTGATCATGAAGGGTTTCGCGGTACTGGCAATTATGCAGAGTATATTGTAAAAGGCGATCAGATTGTTGATCTGGGAGGTAATTTTCTCGGGTTAGCTTATAAGAAGAATACCATTGTGCGCATTGATGATCTTAAAGAGTGGCGTTCAATATCAATACGTGATATGACCGCAAAACAACTGGCAAACCATATTTACCATGTAAATAAGTTATGAGAATATAGATACCTATATTATGGTTAAATGGAGATGAGGTAGAAAGCAGGATAACTATCAATTCATTTTGTTCAGAAATGTGGAGTGTACCATTCCCGTCCGAACGGGTGCGATGATGTGTATTATAGCAGTGACACCAGGCTAACTGACTGGCTCACCACAGCGAGTACTGCCTTAGACGTGGCGTAGACAAGCGGTCACGGCACTCCCAAACAACCTATCTCAATCCCATGAGTGATCTTACTTCACTCATTGTTTCTTCAGCTATCTTTTTACATTTTTCTGCGCCTGCATTAAGGGCCTCTTTTACCTGGTCAGGGTTGTTAATTAATTCGAGACTCTTCTCTCTGATTGGTGCAAGATCTTTAATCATGTTGTCTGATAGTATTCTTTTACAATCGACACAGCCTATCTCTGCAGACCTACATTCTTTGTTAATTCTCTCCAGCTCTGTATCAGTGGAAAAATATTTGTGCAGGGTATAGACATTACAGATATCAGGGTTTCCCGGATCGTCTCTCCTTTTCCTGTTTTCATCAGTCACAGCCCTTGACAGCCTTTTCCAGATAGCTTCAGGTTCTTCGATTAGAGATATGTAGTTATTCATGCTTTTACTCATTTTATTCTTACCGTCTAATCCCATGATCCTGGGTGCGTTTGATAGAAGATGTTGGGGTTCAGGGAAGAGTTCGCCATATCTCGTATTAAACTTCCTTGCTATTTCACGCGAAAGTTCAATGTGTTGTACCTGGTCTTCACCAACGGGTACCGCTTGACCCTTATACAATAAGATGTCAGCCGTCTGAAGAACGGGATAGTCAAACAGTCCCACATTGATATTCTTTTCGTTCTGTTGTGCCTTGTCCTTGAATTGGGTCATTCTTTCAAGAATTCCCATAGGTGTTAGTGAGTTTAGTATCCACGTCAACTCTGTATGTTCCGGGACTTGAGATTGTACAAATATAATACATTTGTCAGGATCCAGGCCAGCAGCAATGTTTGTCGCGGCGGCGTTGATGATCCTCTCCTGCATTATGCCTGGGTCATACTCTATCGTGATTGCATGATAGTCTACAATTGAGAAGATACAATCATAGTCGTCAAGCAGGCTTATCCAATTCTTGATTGCACCCAGATAGTTTCCTATATGAACTTCTCCGCTAGGTTGAATACCACTGAATAGTCGTTTTTTCATTTTAATTTTTTTTGACACGAATTTTACTAATCACTTTAAGAGGATAAGTGTAGTTGATTAACAAGTTAGTTCTCTTGCTACAGAAAACTATCCTTCGACTCCGTTCAGGATGACGTCTCCCTGAGCAAAGTCGAAGGGTTATCAACATTAAATTAGCTTCAGATACTAAATTATTTTAAATTTTCTTGTAATCTTTTAACGGCTTCTTTGATGTCACTGGTATTCCCAAATGCTGAGAATCTAACAAATCCTTCACCAGCTTTACCAAACCCTGCACCAGGTGTTGTTACAACATGTGCTTTGGTCAGGATATCTTCAAAAACATCCCATGACTTCTTGCCGGGAAATGCTGCCCAGATGTAAGGAGAGTTAACTCCTCCATAAGTTTTTATACCCAACCCCTCTAATCCGTCTTTGATAATTTTAGCGTTCTCCATATAATAGTTCACTGTTTTCTTTATTTCAGATAGTCCAGTTTCTGACATAGCTGCAATCGCTCCCCATTGAGCAACGTTTGACGAACCATTAAACAGTGTACCTATTACCCTTTGCCAGTCTTTACCTACGCTCTCTCCATCATCAAATTTCAGCTCTTTTGGGACAATAGTCCAGCCAAGTCTGACACCGGTAAATCCGGCAGGCTTTGACAGAGAACTGACTTCAATAGCACACTCCCTGGCACCTTCAATTTCGAAGATTGATCTTGGCAGGTCTTTTTCTTTAATAAATTCTGAATATGCCGCATCAAAAATGATTATTGATTTATTCTTTCTTGCAAAATCAACCAGCTCTTTAAGTTCTTCCTTCGTTGCAACAGCACCTGTCGGATTGTTAGGTGAGCATATATAAATCAAATCTGTTCTTTTTGCTTTTGATAAATCAGGGAAGAAATCATTTTCAGCGGTACATCTCATATATTCTATACCATCAAATTCTTCTGAGTCAGAATTATAATTACCGGTTGCTCCAATCATTACTGATCCATCTACATATACCGGATAAGCAGGATCCTGAACTGCAATTGACACATCATTGCCGAATAGAAAAAACAGTCTTCCGCAATCAGGTTTTGATCCATCTGAAACAATGATTTCATCAGTATCTATAATACCGTTATACCAATTTTTTGAAATTCTTGTTTTTAGTTTGTCTAAAAATGCTTGAGCTTGTGCATCATCATCATATCCTGTGTATCCTTCAGATGTACCAAGTTTAGTTACTTCTTTATGAAGTCCTTCAACAATATGTGCACCTAGAGGTTCGGTAGTGTTTCCAATTCCAAGACTTATTAATTTCGCATCCGGCTCTTTTTCTAAAAGTGCTTTTTTACGTCTTCCGATTTCAGGAAACAGATATCCTGCCTGTAATTTTGCAATATTTTCATTTCTTTTTACCATTTTAATTCTCTCCTATTCACTCACGTTAATCACGTGTTTTGTTAATATGGTTTTAATTTTTACCATTAAATCTAACTTTCTCAAAATCAATAGAACTATTTTAAATCCCGGTTGGTTTAATCACAACTTTCTTACCAATCGGGCTCTGTTTTGCGGTAATCTCTTTGACATCAATTACGAGTACATTTGTTCTTTCTGTTGCTTCTGAATATTGGGGAAGTCTCGGTGCCTCAGGTGCATATTTTTCGATAAGTTTGTTTAAGACAAATGTTTTTTCATCGATGTCATCAACTACCCTTATATCACCAAACAGTATTACACTTTTATACTCAGTTGTAGATCCGCATGGCATGCGCCTGCCGGGAATAACTGATATCATCTTGTCTATCTCAAAGCAGACTTGTTGATTGTGCCTTATATTTTCAATCTTCCGACCTTCATGTGCGCTATGAAAATATATTTTATCATTATCGTAGACATAATTGACGGGTGTTATATACGGAATATTATCGAAGCATGTTCCCAGTCTTCCTACTAATGCATTTGATAGTAATTCTTCTACCTCTTTATAGTTTCCGATCTCCTTGTCTCTTCTCCTCAAATTATTCTTCCGTAATTAGTATAGTGTTGAACATAAATACCCACAGACTTTGTATAGATTTTGTTGTTACTAGTTGAAATTAACGAAAGGATGAAAGACGATCGCCTCTTTGTGGCTAAGATAATGGAAGATTTTCTCTTCTCTCATTTCTCGTCCTTCGTCACTCGTGAATACACTATATTCAAATCTCTCTTCCTACGGCCTCTGCAACCGCAGATGATTCCTTCATCAGGTGTCCAAAGCTCTCGATTGTCAGTGCCTGTGGGCCGTCAACAAAAGACTTTTCAGGGTCTTTGTGGACTTCCAATATCAATCCATCAGCGCCAACAGCAATTGCCCCCTTGGACATGGGAGCCACTAACTCACGCACTCCCGTACCGTGACTGGGGTCGACTATAATCGGGAGATGTGTCAATCGCTTCAGTTGCGGAACAATACTTAATGACAAGGTAAACCTCGTATGTGTTTCGAATGTCCGTATCCCTCTTTCACACAAGATAACGTTCGGGTTACCGTGTGAAAGTATATATTCGCCTGCAAGCAAAAACTCATCTAAAGTTGCCGACATTCCACGTTTTAAAATTACCGGCTTCTTACATTTACCTACTGCTTCCAGTAACAGGAAGTTGGCCATATTTCTCGTTCCAATCTGTAATACATCAACATAGCTGCTTACCAGGTCTATATGTTCCGGGCTGAGTATTTCTGTAACTATAGCCAGTCCTGTTGCCTCTCTTGCCTTGGCCAGATACTCAAGCCCCTCTTCTTTGAGCCCCTGGAAAGAATATGGGCTGGTTCTTGGCTTGAAAGCGCCTCCTCTTAATGCAATGGCGCCCGCTTTCTTCACTCCTTCTGCTATAAAATTAATCTGGTCCTGGCTCTCTACTGCACAAGGCCCGGCAATAACACCAATTTTTTTGCCTCCTAAAACCTGATCATTAATCTTAATTTCTGTATCGGCTTTTTTAACTTCACGACTGGCCAATTTGTATGGGGTTAAGATTGGAACTGCTTTTTCTACACCGGGTATCGTATCCCAGTATTCAGGAGGAATGTCCCGTTTGTCACCGATTACGGCAATTACTTTCCTATTGGTACCTTCCAATAGAGTTGTTTTACATCCAACTTCCTCGACCTTTTCAACTACATGATCTATTTCGCTCTGATCTGCAGTTGGCTTCATTACAATTATCATAATTATACCTGCCTTGATTATTTTTAGTAAATTTTAGTTACCGATGGCATACAAATGATTATCATTTGAACCGAAATAAATAGTCCCGTCCGGACCTATTAACGGTGACGATTCAATCCAGCCACTCGCTTGATAACTCCATTTCAACTCTCCATTTGTGTCTATGGCATAAAGGATGCCATCTGTTGAACCGATATAGGTAGTCCCCTCTGCATCTACTGCAGGTGATGACTCAATCCAGCCGTTAGTCTTGAATTTCCATTTAAGGGTGCAGTTAGAATTGATTGCATATATCTCCTTATTGTAAGAGCCGAAATACAATGTTCCGTCACTGCCTAATGCCGGTGAGGATTGAACGCTCTTTCCGGTATTAACCCTCCATTTTATCGTACCATCAGGATTAATCGCATAAAAAATTCCATTTTCTGATCCAGCATAGACGACCCCGTCTTCTCCCACAGCAGGTGAAGAAAACGACTGGTAAATATTACTGCCGATTCTTACGCTCCATTTAAACTTGCCATTGGCATCCAAGGCAAAAACAATACCTTTGCTTATGAGAAAATAAATACTCCCATCAGGACCGATAGCTGGTGAAGAGCTGATAGAGCTATATATCTTGTTCTTGAAACTCCATTTCTGTTTTCCCTCTGCATCAGTTGCGTAAAGAATACCATCTGCAGATCCGAAATAGATATAATTGTTTTTTCCTATAGTGGGTGATGAGTAGATTTCACCCTCTGTTTGAAAAGTCCACTTGAGAGTGCCATCTGGCTTTATTGCGTAAAGTTTTTTATCTCTTGATCCAACATATATTGTGCCATCAAGCCCAATTGCCGGAGATGAAGTTACTTCTCCTCCTGTCTGATAAGCCCAGACGAGTTTGCCCTCATGGCTTACTGCATACAGTTTTCCATCTACCGAACCAAAATATACTGTTTTATCTGCTCCAATTGCCGGTGATGACGTAATTCTCTTCTCTACTGCAAATTTCCATTTCAGATTGTTGGTTTGTGCTCCCTTAAAAGGGCTTACGCCAGTATGTCTCAAATCATGCCGAAACATCTGCCACGGAGGATCAGCCGATTCTGCATGAGAATAATGAACCCCAAAACCGACAACTAAAATAAGCGTAATACCTATAATGGTAAATGCTTTCAAGAATGTTTTTTTGTACATAATTTAATTCTTTAAAAGGAAAATGAATTCCCGTCTCAAATCTCTAAATTTCAGATCTGTTCGGGAATCCATTTTCTGATCAAATACTTATTCTTCTCTCTCACCAATAGCGTAAAGTTTGCCATCGCTTGAACCAAAATACAAAGTCCTGTCCGGCCCTATAGTCGGTGAGGACTTTACTATACCGCCGGTAGTAAAACTCCACAAGAATGTTCCATCAGAACTTAATGAGTAGAGTTTTTTGTCCCAGGATCCGAAATAAATGCTTCCGTCAGAATCAATAGCAGGAGAAGATGTTATAACTCCATTAGTTGTGAAAGTCCATAGTAAAATGCCACCGGAGCTCAGTGCATACAGCCTTCCATCGTTTGAACCAAAGTATACATTTCCCTCCTTACTAACGGCTGGTGAGGAGTCAATCCATTTTTTTGTTTGGAAATACCACTTTTGAGTGCCATCAGGATTCAAAGCGTATAACCTGCCGTCATTACACCCCTGATAAATTGTACCATCCGGTCCAATTGCCGGTGATGAAGTTATCTGCCCCTTTGTTTTGAATCGCCACTTAAGCTTGCCATCAAGAGCAAGGGCGTATACATAACTGTCATTTGATCCAAAATATATCGTACCCTCATTATCTATTGCGGGGGAAGAATCCACATACTTGTGTGTCGCAAAAGCCCATAATATTCTTCCTGCAGTATTTACCTTATATAAATAGTAATTGTCTGAGCAAACGAAAATATCTCCTTTAGCAGAAATTGCAGGGGATGAAGCAATCCTGCCCTTTATTTGTGCGCTCCACCTGGGTTTACCTTCCAGGTCAAGAGCAAATAATTTTCCATTCCAGGCGCATACATACAGAACATTATTTATATCTATTGCAGGAGTTGAAAATATCTTGCTTCCTACATCATATGACCACTTACGTGTGCCATCCGGCTTTAGAGCATAAAAGTTCTTGTCCTGAGAGCCTATATAGATTGTTCCGTTATGGTCAAGCACCGGAGATGAATCTACACTGCCACTCGTTTTGAAACTCCATTTAAGGTTGTTATTCTCAGGCCCTTGCAGTGTGCTTCGTCCGGTATTCAGAGAATCATGGCGGAAGGACGGCCACGATGTGTTTAGTTCCTGTGCGCCAATAACAGCTATCTTAAAGTAAGTAATTGCCATGATTGCAATTACAATAATACTGGCCTTAATAACGAAATGTTTTCTCATTTTAATCGTTACATTATAAATATTTTATTCAATTTTTCATAATAATATTATCTAGAGTTCGTATGCAGATCAAATGCTTAAAACTTAAACAAAGTTGTTTTAATTCATATCATTTTATATAATGGTACTGTAATGAAAAAGCCATTCCTTATAACACCCTTAATCGTTTTGCTCGTTGTCTGGCACTGTTTTTTTAGTGTTAAATCACTGGAAGCAGCAGCTATTTCTGATAATAATAAAAATGCTGATATTAACACTTCTATACAACACCCAACAATTTTTTTTAATAACCCGGACTTTGATTTTGGCCAAATCTATAAAGATCAAAAGGTTGAACATATTTATACATTTGAAAACCGGGGAAAAGATACTCTGAAAATCAAAAAGGTAAGAACATCTTGCGGGTGCACTGCCGCAATACTAACTGCCGATACTATTCTACCGGGTGAAACCGGAGAGATCAAAGCTACATTTTCTTCCGGTTCTGCTAGCGGAAATATTAAAAAAAGTATAACGGTATCAAGTAATGATCCGGATACTCCGAAATACCGATTAACGATTTTCGGTGAGATTATTAAAGACCTGATTATCAAGCCAGAGCACATCGATTTTGGCTCAGTCTCCACCGGAGAAAAAATAAGTAAAACAGTCTCAATTAAATCACAAACAGAACCTGATTTTAAGATAAAAAAGATTACCCCTTCTAAACCGTTTATTGATGCTAAGATAGTGGCGGTAAAAAATGGAGAATATATTATAGAAATTACGTTAAATCGTAATTCTGTGATTGGGCGACTCAGTGGCGGTATATACCTGGAAACTAACAGCCAGATAGAAAGCAAGGTTAATATACCATTTTTTGGAGAGATAGCAGGGGACATCAGCACTTATCCAAAAAAAATCTATTTCGGCTCTGTCGTTAAAGGAAAAGAGTTGTCTCAGAAGATCTATGTTAAGGCGAATAAAAGTAATATAGAAATTTTAAAAATTAAAACTTTTCCGGATTATATAAGTACCAGAATTATTGAAAAAAAAGAAAGTGAAAAACCTCATTATTTAATCGAAGTAAAATTGGATTCTGAGGCGGCTATCGGAAACATTGGTGGAGTATTAGAACTCCATACGAACAGTGAAATTCAGCCAGTTACATTAATACGCATAATAGGAGAAATAGAGTAGGGCTGAGTTCCTAGTCTGCAAATATTAAGATGACCAGGATTAACAGTAAAATTTCCGTTGTTAAAGCTTTTGTTTTTGTTTCCCTGTTACTGATTCTGTCTAATCAGGGCTGCAATAGCCAAAGTGGAAAAGAACCCGGAGACAGTCTGAATAAAGCATCACCATCACCAACCATACACGTTGTCTTTACCGGCGAAGAAAATGGTTATCTGGAACCTTGTGGATGTTCGGAAGTACAGCTTGGTGGCTTCCCAAAACGACATACATTAATCAACCATCTAAGGGGAAAAGATGAAAACTGGATCCTCTTAAGCTTAGGTGATCTTCCCGGTAAAGTCGGCAGACAAGACGAAATCAAGATGGAGACAGCACTTGACGCATTAGGCAGGATGGGTTATGTCGCGCATAACATAGGCGAAAAGGACCTTAATATGGGAATTGATTTACTAGGCTATCTTTCCCAAATAAGTAATGTAGATTTTGTATCAAGCAATATTGTTGATCTTGATACATCGGCTTTCAATATAAAACCTTACATTATAAAAGAGATAAAAACGGAAGAATCTATTTTAAAGGTTGGTATATTAGGCATAGTTTCTCCAGAGCTTATTGAAAGCGCTTATCTGGACGTAACGGTTGTGGATCCCGTTTTAGCACTTAAACCTTTGTTAAGTGATCTGTACGATAAAACAGACATCTTGATATTGCTTTCTCATGCGGAAATGGAGGAGTCGATAAAGATCGCAGAAGTCTATCCTGAACTTGACTTAATAATCTCAGGACACCTGGTTGACAGGCCAGATCTCTATCTTAAAAAAGTGGATAATACATACGTAATTCCCGTAGGAGAAAAGGGTAAATATGTTGGAAAGATTACGCTATCGACACGCCGGAAAGAATCAGGTGAAGATGAGCATGTTAATAGTTCTTCACCTGCTATCGAGACAACGCCTTTAGATGGAAAATTTGAAGATTCATCTGAAATCACAATGCTATTAGAAATCTATCAGGAGAGACTCAAGGATGAGGAGTTACTGGCACAGGTTTTTAAGAGTGATCCACCTTCGAACCTGACCTATATCGGTAATGATGATTGTGCTGCCTGTCACAACAAAATCTTTAAACACTGGGAAGAGACAGGTCACGCTTCAGCTTATGAGACGTTAGTGAAGGCTGAGCATGAGTACGACCCTGAATGTGTAGAGTGTCACGTTATTGGTTTAAATTACTTCACCGGTTTTGAAACTATAGAATCAACACCGGCACTGAAGGGAGTCGGCTGTGAAAGTTGCCATGGACCCGGAAGTGATCACAAAGAGACATTATCAAAAGATTACGGTAAGGTAGGTATCGAGAACTGTGAAATCTGTCACAATGATGAACACAGCCCGCATTTTGAATTTGAGGAATACTGGCAAAAGATCAAGCATCCGGCAGAAGAGAAATGAGAAATGGAAATCAATTCACTTGCCGAACGTTAATAGTATTCAGGTGCGATATAATTTGTTTCCAATTTATTTTTCTCCCAGTACAGATTTAAATAATGCTACATATTTATTCGCACTTTTTTCCCATGACCAATCCTGTATCATGGCATTTTTTATTAGCGCGTTCCATTGTGTCTTTGATTTATACATTTCCAGAGCCCTGTCGATAGCAAAGAGAAATTCCGTAGCGAAAAAACCTTTCATAGTGTATCCCGTGGCAACTCCATTTTTGAGATTTTCATCATTTGCATCAATTATTGTATCTGCCAGACCTCCGGTTTCACGTACTACAGGAATGGTCCCATATCTCAAACTGTACAGCTGATTTAAGCCGCAAGGTTCATATTTTGAAGGCATCAGGAAAATATCAGAGCCTGCTTCTATTTCATGGGCCAGTTTGTTATCAAACATGATGTTTACTGAAAGCTTGCTGTTGTATTTGGGCACAGCGTCCTTAAGCATTTGATGGTATTTTTCATCACCTATACCCAGTATTACGAGTTGAAGATCTCTTTCCATCAGTTCATCCATAATGACGATCAAAAGGTCGACACCCTTTTGTTCCGCAAGGCGGCTGATCATACCGAGAAGTGGTGCTTCAGTTTGTGGAAGATTTAGTATTTTCTGTAAGTGCTTTTTACATAATGCCTTTCCACTTGAGTCATCAACACTGTATTTGGAAGGTATAAGATTGTCAATTTCCGGTGACCACTCAGAGTAATCAACGCCATTGATTATTCCGTAAAGTTTGCTTTCGTATTCTTTGATGACATCTTCCAGGCCACATCCAAACTCAACGGTTCTTATTTCCTCTGCATATTTTTTAGAAACGGTTGTCACAAAATCGGCAAAAACGATTCCACCCTTTAGGAAGTTTACGTTTCCCCAGTGTTCAAGATTTTTCCAGTTAAACAGCGACATGTCTAAACCGGTAAGTTTCATCTCTTCCTGCCGGAACATCCCCTGATATGCAAGGTTGTGAATGGTCAGCACTGTTTTTATAGAGGAGAGCTTTTTGTCGTGCGTAAACAATGTCTTCAGGTAAATAGGTATTAATGCCGTCTGCCAGTCATGACAATGAATAATGTCTATTGATAATCCCAGTCTTTTAATCGCCTCTATTACCGCTCTGGAGAAGAAAATGAAACGCTCTGAGTTGTCCTGGTAATCACCGGATTCTGTTCCGTAAAGCGCATCTCTGTCGTAATATTCATCACGTTGTATGAAATAGATTGCAATGTTTTTCGAGCCATGGTGAGTGCTTTTCCAAAGATTTACGGTGTATTCTCTATCGCCAATTGGAATATCAAAAGTAATATCTGAAAGCCTGGTATCTATACTGGATTCTTTTACCGACTTATAAAGCGGCATGAACATTGATACTTCATGTCCGGCCTTCTCAAGGTATAAGGGCAGTGTTCCCGTAACGTCTGCAAGGCCGCCGGTTTTAGCGTAGGGGATTATTTCCGAAGATACTTCTGCTATTCTCATTTTGTATTTGGGATTCGTATAATCTCTCATTCCCCCCCAGAAAAGAGAGAGATTCTCGTTCCTAAGCTCTGCTTGGGAACGTATATTTGATTAAAAGTTTTACTTTGCTTAAGTCTCAATTAAATCAATTTCTATACGCCCTTCACCACAAAGATAATTTTTTGCACTTGAATAGATCCAATGTTCTACATCTTCGACTAATCCTTTTTTCACCGGATTATTATGGATGTACTCAACTTTCTGTTTAAAAATATCTTCTTCTGTTATAATCTGGGGATGATACCCTTCTTGCCATACTTGGTGCTTACTGTCTTTCTTGTATTTCTTTTTGTAAAATTCAAGTTGATTCAAAAGCCACTTTTTTCTGTCAACTTCTGCAGCCTTTATTATTTCGCGAGCGGTATGGCTTTTAAAGTCTTTTATTATTTGAGTTAAGTTGTCAGCGGAACAGATAAGATGAACATGATTATCAAGTATTACATATGCATATAATTTTAATCCTTTATTCTCTCTGCAATAACTCAGTGAATTAATAATTATTTCAAAATATTCTTGCTTTGTAAAAACCGGTATCCATTCGACAATGGTAGATGTGATAAAATACACACTATTGCTATTACTGTCTAATATTTGATAACGGGTTCTCATGTTTTTCTCAAAGCAAAGCTTTGTCACATTGACGTTCCCAAGCTGGAGCTTGGGAACGAGAAATCAAGGGATAATCATTTTATATACGCTTCAGTAACATATCTCAGCATCATTCTATGAGTGTTGAAAAAGTAGGCATTTTTACCAATCGCACTTTTCATCATACTGATCCATTTGTCTCTGTCCTGGTAAAAGGTTGGGATAATAACTTTTTCGAGTTTGTTATATAGATCGTTTGTGTCTATCTCATTTGCATTATCATCAGGCACAATCTCTGTTGATTCAGGACCGATAGACCAACCGGTATCTCCTTCTATATGTCCTTCAATCCACCATCCGTCAAGAACACTGAAGTTCAGGACCCCATTATGTGCCGCCTTCATACCGCTTGTTCCAGATGCCTCAAGAGGTCTGATAGGGTTGTTCAGCCAGACATCCACGCCTGAAACTATCTTCAGGGCGGTTTCCATGTTATAGTTATTTACAAAGACAATTTTTATCTTTCCTTTTAGTTTGTCTGAATATGAAAATATATCTTCTATAAGCTTTTTGCCTCCTTCATCTTTTGGATGTGCTTTTCCTGAAAAAATCACCTGGATTTTACCGGATGCAATTCTCTCAAGCCTTTCAATGTCATTAAATAAAAGGGAGGCTCTCTTATATGTGGCAAATCTTCTTGCAAACCCTATTGTCAGTGTCTCATAGTCCATACTCAAGTCATGGACAGAATTTACATAATCAATGAGAATTTTCTTTGCCTCTGAATGTGCATTCCAGAGTTCCTTGTGGGGGACCATATCAGTTCTTACAAATAACTCCGGTTCGTTTGCCCAGCCAGGTATATATTTATCAAACAGTTTTTTAAAGCTGTCACATGTCCATGTATAAGAGTGTACGCCATTTGTAATTGAATTAATTTTATAACCCGGAAACATATTCTGTGATACCTCTCCGTGCTTTTTGGCAACTCCATTTACATCATTACTCAGATTTAAAGCAAGAAGTGTCATATTAAGATGATCTTCCCCGGCAAGGTCACGTATAACCTTCTCCGGAAAATAGTCGCCAATTACGTTCCTGTACAGTTCATAAGAAAACTTATCATGTCCTGCTTCAACCGGCGTGTGTGTTGTAAACACACACAACTCTTTAACGGCTTCAAAGTCCCACATAAATGACTCATCCCACACATCCTTTAAATCGTTTTTCAATTGATGTAAAAGCTCAAGTGTTAAGAATGCCGCATGCCCTTCATTCATATGATACTTCTTTATTTGAAACCCAAGCATCTTTAACATCTTAACTCCACCAATCCCGAGGACCACCTCCTGCTTTATCCTGTAACTGTCTTCGCCTCCATAGAGATGGTCTGTTAACATTCTGTCTTCTTCGCTGTTTTCTGGTAAATTAGTATCAAGAAATATTACAGGAACTTCACCACCTTTGGGGCTTTTAACAAAATAAACCCACGCCTGGATATGTACGGTCCTGCCTTCAATTATGACATTTACCTTTTTAGGTACAGTAGTCATGGTATCTGAAGGTTTCCATATTACGGGTAACTCTATCTGTCGGCCCTGATCATCCATATCCTGTTTAAAGTATCCTTTATGGTAGATTAATGTTACTGCAACAAGAGGAAGATTTAAATCAGCACCTGATTTAATAGTGTCTCCGGCAAGTATACCCAATCCACCACTGAATGTTGGTATATCATCCCTAAGCCCAATTTCCATAGAGAAATAGGCAATCTTAGATCCATTCGTCTGTTTTTCTGTTATTGACATGTAATTATCCCTTCATTGTGCGCCCGCCTGTATGCAGCAACCATGCTGTTAACTTCTAATCTTTTAATTCAGTGCTAACGGTAAAAAACTGTTCCTGACAGCCTCTGTGCGGTGCAATGTTTGTCTGTTTATATCTGTATGTAAAATTATCCTCTTCCATAAATTTTTGTCATTTCAGACAGTTTTTTTGTTATTGCAGGAGATAATCTTTCTGGTGCAAGTCTCCATTCCCAATTACCATTAGAACTAGCAGGAAGGTTCGTCCTTGAGTCCTCTTCCAGACCAAGAAGATCTTGCATCGGTATTATAACCATATCTGCGACAGAACTCATAACAAGTTTTATAAGTTCCCAGTGTATTTGATCTTCTGAAACCTCGTGTCCAATATAATCAAAAATTCTTTTTCTGTCTTCAGCGCTGGTTTCATTATTGAACCAACCCCTGGCAGTATTATTATCATGTGTTCCGGTGTAAGCAACACCGTTTCTCGTATAATTGTGTGGTGTATAAGGGTTTGATGGCAGATCTTCTCCAAAGGCAAAAAGTAATACTTTCATCCCGGGAAACCCATATAGTTCCATAACCTCTCTTACGTCCGGAGTAATCACTCCAAGGTCTTCAGCAATTATAGGAAGATGGTCAAAATGATTTACAATAGTATTAAAAAAATCTCTGGCAGGTGCTTCTGCCCAATGTCCGTTAGTTGCAAACTCTTCACCTGCATGAATTTCCCAGTATCCGACAAATCCTCTAAAGTGATCAAGTCGAAACATATGAAAGAACCTGAGGTTATGTTCTATACGTTTTATCCACCATAAGTACCCTGTTTCTTTAAGAACAGCCCAGTCATAAACAGGATGTCCCCACAACTGACCTGTAGAGCTGAAATAATCCGGTGGAACACCGGCAACAAAAACAGGTTTTTTCTCGTCAGTTAACTTGAAGATTTCCGGGTTTGCCCATACATCAGCACTGTCATAATTAACGTAGATAGGCAAATCGCCAATTATGTGCACACCTTTATGGTCGCAATAATCTTTAAGAGAGTGCCACTGTTTAAAGAAAATATATTGAAGAAAATGTTCTTTCAATATATTTTCCTGTAATTTTTCTTTCCACTCTTTAAGCTCTTCATCTTTTCTGTCCCTGAGGTATTCAGGCCACTTGCTCCAATCAACATTGTTAAAATGTTTTTTTATGGAGACAAACAGACTATAGTCTTCAAGCCAATAGAGATTTTCATTACAAAACCTATTAAATTCATGATGTTCTGTAAGGCTGTCTTTGTTTTTTTCAAAAGCTTTCCTGAAAAGTTCTTCTTTATACTTTGTAACAGCATTATAATCAACACTCTCCCGGGAAAATGAAGGATGGCCTTCTATATCAGATTTCAAGAGAACCCCATCTTCTACCATTAGATCCGGACTTATCAGGATAGTATTCCCTGCATATGCTGAAAAACTGCTGTAAGGAGAGTTGCCATAGACAGCACATGTTTGATTTAACGGAAGTATCTGCCAGAAACTTTGATAGTTTTCTGCAAGGATATCTACAAACCAGTAAGCCTCTTTTCCAAAATCCCCAATGCCATAAGGTGATGGCAGGGATGTAATATGGAGAAGTATTCCGTTCCCTCTTCTTCCCACGTTTTCTCCTTAATGTATAAGTACTTAATAAGCAGGAGAAGCCATTCCTCCACTTATTGAGTACTTATATTAAATCTTTACATTCAAATAATATCCCAGTTTGAGAAAGTTTTCAACCCAACTCCCGGCAATGCTGTCACCTTTCTCCGCCTTATCTTCCATCGTACGGTAAGCTTCATTCCATAGAGAAAAGTACTTATTCTGGGCTTGCCAGAGATCAAGTGATAAAGATAAGGGTTTTACTATCTCTAAGGTTTTGTCTATCATTTCAAACAGTTGCGAATCTTCTGACTGTTTTTGGATTTTATCCATTATTGTGTTTAACCATGAACTCATCACATAACTAAGCGTGGTTGTATCAATCTGAATGTTCCACTTCTCTGCTTCATCAATTAGCCTTCCAAGGCTATCAACATCGAGAGTATCTTCTCTAAATAATTGCTGCATGTCCTCGTTCAGAATATATTCAGTCGCTACAAAAAAAGGCTTTGGAAGTTTTATATGTAAGCCATGAAAAGTATTCATTATCGCATAATTATTTTTATATATCTGGCGATAAGAGTTGGCAATTTCATCATATGTCAATCCGGATAATTGGTTCAGAATCTTTCTCTGCTCATCTTTGAAAAGATGCCATATTGAATAGATATTTCCTTTAAAATGTGTATCCATACACCTTATAGTTTCTGTAATACCGTTGTTAAATGCCTCTTTTATCTCATCCTGCATTATTGTAAATTCATTCTCTCCTGCAAATTCCCTTGCACCTCCATTGATATCGTGGTCTCCAAGATATAATACAGCAAAACAGATAGTTTTTTCTTCCAGAGTAATATCTGAGATGATCTCTGCTTTGCCTGTAACCAACCTTAGTTTGCCTGCCTCCATTCTGTTATACTTCTCACTCTTTGCGGTATAACAGAATATCTTCGAGTCTTCAGGGTATTCTTTGAAAACAGAGGATATACAATAATGAGTCCCTACCCTCAGGAGATTACTTCTGGCTGTTTCTACAAACGTGCTGAAAATTTCCATGGTGCTTTCTGGTGTATTGCTTTGTGCCTTACTGAGAAATTTCAAATATTCCTGATTAAGTGACAATTCCTGCAACTCTTCTGCATATTGAATAGTTTTTAATGCATATTTCATTATTTGTATGGGTTCAATTCCGGAAATATCATCAAAGAACCAGCCACAACTGGTATACATCAACATGGCGTTTCTCTGCATCTCAAGAAGTTTTAATGCTCTTACCATTTCACTCCTTGAGAGCTCCCTTGCAGCATGTTTTTTCAGGAAGGATTCAACATTATTACGAGACCGGTCAAGTATAACCTCAATATATTCATCCCTTACATTCCAGGGATCTTCAAAATATTTTGATGCTTCACTTCTGAAAACAGGAATAATCCTGTCTCTCAGCCAGTCCATAGCCACTCTTAATGGTTTTCTCCAGGCTTGATCCCATCCCGGATTTGATCCTGTGCTACAACCACAATTGTCTCTCCATCTCTCAACACCATGTACACAGCTCCATGATGAGTTGTCAATAATTTCAACTATGTGTGTTGGAGAGTGTTTGTCAAGGTACTCACCGTAGTTAGTGATCTTTGCAAGATTGCCGGATTCAATATGATACAGGCAATAAGAAAGCGCCATTTCGCCAAACCTGTGGTGGTGTCCAAACGTCTCCCCGTCTGTCGCAATATGAACAATTTGTGGATGATCATTAACGTCATTGAACGCAGAAAGTAATGTTTTGGCAAATCCTTCTCCGTCACTCAGCAATCCACCAAAAGATACTTCCTGTGCGATTTTACCATTATAGAAGAAGATATTGATGGATTGTCCTGATGGTAGATGGCAAAGATAATTCATCGTGGAATCAATTTTTTCATCGGTTGCATCAACCCAATTTCCTGTCTCACCTATTCTCTTTACTCTTCCTGCCTGTCTCTGGGCAATGACGGTAAACTTAATCCCCAGACTTACCAGCACTTCAAGGGTCTCTAAATCCACGGCAGTTTCCGGAAGCCACATTCCTTCGGGGTATCTGTTAAACCTTTTTTCAAAATCCTTTATTCCCCATATTACCTGCGTATACTTGTCCCTTTTATTTGCAAGGGGCATTATCATATGGTTATATGCCTGGGCTATTGCAGAACCGTGTCCGGAGAAGTTTTCCATGCTTAGCTTATCAGCATCAAGAATAGCCTGATAAACATCCGGCTTGTGCCTTTCCATCCATGACAATAGTGTTGGGCCAAAGTCAAAACTGATTTTAGCGTATGTATTCGTTATTCCTATTATTCTGTTCTCTGAGTCAAGAATACGTGAGGCTGTATTCGGGGCATAACACTCTGCTGTAATCTTTTCATTCCAATCATGATAGGGATATGCTGAATCCTGAACCTCGATCTCTTCAAGCCAGGGATTTTCTCTCGGTGGTTGGTAAAAGTGCCCATGTATACAAATATATTTATTCATGTTCAGTTTGTGTGTTTAAAGAATAAAATACCCAAAGGTGGTAATGTCAGGTTAAGTAAATGTGTTCTTCCATGTATAGGTACTGCGACGGCTTTAACTCCTCCCGAATTACCACAACCACTTCCGCCGTATATTTCCGCATCGCTGTTTAAAGCTTCCTTCCAAAAACCTCCCCGTGGAACACCTACATTGTAGTTGTGTCTTGGTACAGGGGTAGCATTACAAACGATAAGGACTACATCATCAGTGTTCTTACATTTTCTGATAAAGCTTATAATACTTTGTTCCCAATCATGGACGTCTATCCATTCAAATCCGTCTACTGAAAAATCTGACTCATACAACGCCGGTTCCTTCTTGTAAAAATGATTCAGGTCTTTTACCCAGTTTTGTATACCCTTATGAAGAGGATATTGTAAAACGAACCATTCTAAACCTTCATCGTGATTCCATTCCTTCCCTTGTGCAAATTCACATCCCATGAATAGAAGTTTTTTTCCCGGGTGGCCATACATATATCCAAATAGAATTCTAAGATTAGCATATTTCTGCCATTCATCACCCGGCATTTTTCCTATAAGAGAACCTTTGCCATGGACAACTTCGTCATGGGATAGGGGAAGAAGGAAATTTTCTGTGAATCCATACCATATACTGAAAGTAATTTCATCATGATGAGATTTCCTGTAAACAGGATCCTTTGAAAAGTACTTAAGCGTATCATGCATCCATCCCATATTCCATTTCATACCAAATCCAAGACCTCCTGCAGATGTTGGCCTTGATACCTTAGGCCACGCTGTTGATTCTTCTGCTATGGTCTGAACATCGGGACAAGAGACGTAAACAGCTTCATTTAATTCTTTTATAAAGTTTACGGCATCCAGGTCCTCATTACCTCCGTATTTGTTTGGTATCCACTCTCCTTCCTTTCTTGAATAGTCAAGGTAAAGCATGGAAGCCACTGCATCTACCCTTATCGCATCAATATGGTATTTTTCAAGCCAGAAGATTGCACTGCTTATAAGGAAAGCACGCACCTCATTTCTGCTATAGTTGAAAATATAACTTTTCCATTCAGGATGAAATCCTTTCTTCGGATCAGCATGTTCATAGAGATGGGTGCCGTCAAAATAGGCAAGACCGTGTTCATCAGAGGGAAAGTGTGATGGTACCCAATCCAGGATAACTCCAATCTCGTGTTGGTGGAGATAATCAATCAGGTACATGAAATCCTGAGGGGTCCCATACCTGCTTGTAGGAGCAAAATATCCTACGGTCTGGTAGCCCCATGAACCGTAAAAGGGATGTTCCGTAATTGGCAACAGTTCTACATGAGTAAACCCCATCTCCTTTACGTAATCTGCAAGTTCATGTGCTATTTCTCTATAGGTAAGAAATTCACTTTCTTTTTCGATTGCTCGTTTCCATGACCCTAGATGCACTTCATAAATGGAGAAAGGAACATTGAGAGAATTATATTTATTCCTGTTTGCTATCCATTCGCTATCATTCCATTGATAATGAAGTTCCCATACGAGAGAGGCGGTTTTAGGAGATTGCTCCCAATAAAACGCAAATGGGTCACCTTTGTCAACTTTATAGTTGTTACATCTGGAATGTATGTGGTATTTATATATGTCTCCATTTTTAATACCGGGTATGAATCCCTCCCATACCCCGGAGCCGTCGCATCTTACCTTTAACGGGTGAGACTCTCGGTCCCATGTATTAAAATCTCCTGTTACGGAGACTCTTTCTGCATTGGGTGCCCACAAAACAAAAACAGCTCCGCTCTTATCATTATTGGTTATGATGTGCACACCAAGCTTGTCATATAGCCTGTGGTGGTTTCCTTCCTTGAAAAGATATATATCATGATCCGTAATAAAGTTAATATCGTGGATTACGCTTTCTGTTCGGTTTTCTCTATCTTTCATTTCTTAATGACATAATGTAAAAATCTTGATTTTTATAAAACTATTTTGCCCGAGTAATTACCTCGGCACCTTTTGTCCGGGGAAAGTCCTCGGCGTTTTCTGTCCGGGGATAACTGCCCGCCTGAGCGACATGTCGGGCAGGCAACCAAGATTTGGTTTTTTAAAAAGCCAGGAACCAAGCCGATTTTAATATATTTAGTAATGCGCACATTATACATAAATACGGGAATTCTTGGATATTAAAATCTGGAAAACAATTGTCGCTTTGAAATCCACTTGAAATGCATTATACTACCAAGTCAAAATCTTTTGACTTATCTATAGAAGATGTCAAATAAAAATGTGTATGTTAATAATTGAGATACATTCAGACAAAATACATTGATTTGTTGAGAATAGAATTTTCATCAGTTTCGGAGAAATAAATGCCAGAATTAAGAAGGGAGCCTATTTCCGGCCGTTGGGTAATTGTAGCTACTGAAAGAGCTACAAGGCCTACTGATTTCAAGACCAACCCACAAATAATAAAAAGCAGTTTCTGCCCTTTCTGCGAAGGTAACGAAGACAAGACACCACCTGAAATTCTAGCGTATAGAGATAATGGTGCAATGCCAAACACCAGTGGTTGGAGGGTAAGGGTTGTCCCTAATAAGTTTCCTGCGTTACAGATAGAAGGTGATCAAAATAAGCGAGGAGAAGGTATCTACGATATGATGAGTGGTATTGGTGCTCATGAAGTCATCATAGAAAGCCCCAGGCATATTCAGTCCCTAACATCACTTGATAATGGAAATGTCGAAGAGGTCTTATTGTGCTACAGAGATCGACTAATTGATTTAAAGAATGACAAAAGGTTTGTTTATGGATTGTTATTTAAAAATGTCGGTGCTTCTGCAGGTGCTTCACTTGATCACACTCATTCACAACTGATTGTGACACCGATTGTCCCGCAACTGGTAGCAAATGAGATGGCAAATGCCAAGACATTTTATCAACAGAGAGAAAGATGTCTCTTTTGTGACATGATACAGCAGGAAATAGACACAAACAGTAGACTCGTTATCTCAACAGATAATTTTGTTGCCTTTGCTCCTTTTGCTTCCAGATTTCCTTTTGAGATCTGGATTCTTCCCAAAAAACACGAAAGCCATTTTGAAAACTTACAGAAATTCGAGTTAGATGAACTGGCGAAAGTCTTAAAGGATGCGCTTACCAGATTAGAAACCGCTTTAGACCTTCCTCCATACAATTATATCATCCATAGCGCTCCATTTAATATAAACGGATCAGATAGTTTCCATTGGCACATAGAAATAATACCCAGGCTTACAAATATAGCAGGTTTTGAATGGGGCACAGGGTTTTATATTAACCCAATGCCTCCTGAACAGGCTGCTGAAACCTTGAGAAATGCAATCCCATAACCATGAATAACGATCCATCAAGAAATAATTCCGAGACAACAATAACCAGGATAAGAAATATTCTCCGCGAGTACAGAGGAATGCCCCTGGATGAAAACCTCTCAAAAAAGATTGAGGAGGTATGTCTTGATTTAAGAGTAGATTCCGCTCAGCAAGATGCTGAAATTACAGAGGATCTCGGAGGTGTTGAACTCCCTAAGGTGTCAAGCGGTTTAAAGGAACGGAGGAAATTAGAGAGAAGAAATAAGGATAAGATAATTGACGTTATTGGTGTCGGCTTATGCTTGCTTAATAAAGAGCTGAAAATTACATGGGCCAACAAGACCTTCTACGATTGGTTGAATTTGAAGGATTCACCTTTAGGTAAATACTGCCACGATGTATATCATTGTGATGAAATCGGGACTGATAGTTGTCCGGCAGCAAGTGTCTTCAATGGAAAAGCGGGTGGTATAATTGAGACCTGGATTGAATCTGGAAGTATGAAAAAAATGTGTGTGCAACATGTGGCCATACCTATCCACAATAGAGATGGAAATATTAATAGTGTTTTGATACTTACCATAGATTCTACTGAGAGTGAAAAGACCGTACATAAGCTTTTGTTATTGCAGAAGCTTGGTGAAGCAATGCAGGGGACTCTGCATCTTGACAAACTACTTCACTTGATTTTGACATGCGTGACTTCCGGTTACGCATTTGGGTTTAATCGTGCTATGCTCTTTTTGGTTAATAAAAAACACAATGTCTTGAATGGTAAATTGGCGGTAGGGCCATCTTCTCTTGAAGAAGCAAACCAAACCTGGAAGGAGTTGTCAAGTAAACATAGCTCTCTAAAAGATATATTTAAAGAATTAGATTTCAGCCATAATATAGACACTCCTTTTAATACTATGGCAAAACTTATGGTGTATTCATTGTCAGATACGAGGGAAGTTGTCATATTCTGCGCAAAAGAAAAGAAACCCATAATCATTAAAGATGCCGTTAATGATCCACGGGTAACACAGGAATTCAGAAAGGCTCTGGGAGTTAATGAATTTGTTTGCGTGCCTCTTATCGCAAAGAATGAAACTATTGGTGTTATTGTCGCAGATAACATCTATACAGGAGAACCAATATCTGACGACCGTGTCAGCATATTAACAATGTTTGTCAATCAGGCTGCATTGGCAATTGAAAATGCAGAAACATACAAAAGGCTGGAAGACAAAATTAATCAACTTACAGAAGCACAGCGGAGACTTATAAGTTCAGAAAGACTGGCTGCTATCGGTTCTATGTCATCATATGTAGCCCATGAGATAAGAAACCCACTGGTAACTATCGGCGGGTTTGCCAAAGCACTCTCCCGTTTTACCTTTACAGATTCAAAAATCGAAGCTAACATTAACATTATCATCGAAGAAGTAAAGCGTTTAGAAAAAATACTAAATAACATTACCGATTTTGGTAAACCTTCTAAGCCGGAAAAGGTTGATACACAAGTATGCGAAATTATGGTAAATACATGCATATTAATGGAAAACTACTTCCAGGAAAAGAACATAAATGTACGTAAAGAATTTGAAGCAGATGTACCCGATATCTCTGGTGATCCTACACAAATAAAACAAGTTTTTCTTAATATGCTGATGAATGCTGTAGAGGCGATGCCTGATGGTGGTGATCTGGATATAAAAATAAGACGTGCAATGACATCAATTGAAATAGACATAGTTGATAATGGTAAGAGTATACCAAAGGAAGTATTACAAAATATTTTCGATCCCTTCTTTACAACAAAACCTAACGGCACGGGTGTGGGCCTGTCTATAAGTCTGAAAATTATCGAAGACCATGGTGGCAACATTGATGTCAAAAGCATATCGGGTGAGGGGACAACTATGACAATGACACTACCGGTTATATCGAGGAAAGGAGTTTGTAGTAATGACGACTATCCTTCTCGTTGAAGATGACAAGAATCAACGCTTACTCTATGAACAAGAATTAAAACATGACGGCTATGACGTTGTAACGGCATCTGATGGTAAAGAAGCTCTTGAAAAAGTTCAGAAACAACTACCGGATATTGTTATAATGGATATAAACATGCCTAAGATGGATGGTATTGAGGCAATGGGCAGGATTTTAAGTAAAAACAAGGCTATTCCTGTTATTATTAACACCGCTTATACAAATTATAAAGACAGTTTTATGTCATGGGTGGCAGATGCCTATGTAGTCAAATCTTCAGAGCTGTCAGAATTAAAAGGTAAAATCAAAGAAGTATTGGCAAATAAAGCCAAGGACTCATAGGGTAAAGAAAATAGGTTCTCATTATAGAGAATATTCAAGGTTTAAATCTATAATCTAAATTAATAAAATTTAATATTAGAGTTAAAAACATGTCTTTAAGTAATATACAAACATACGACAAAATACTTACTATAATTCTGGCAGGTGGTCAGGGAGAGAGGCTGTATCCGCTGACGAAAGACAGGGCAAAGCCAGCGGTACCTTTTGGAGGCATATACAGAATAATAGACTTTACGTTAAGTAATTGTCTGAATTCAGGATTACGCAAAATAGTAGTTTTAACGCAATACAAATCCTTTTCTTTAGATAGGCATTTGAGGCTTGGATGGAATGTTTTTAATAATGAATTAAATGAATATATTGAACAGATACCTCCTCAGCAGAGGATCAGTGATCAGTGGTATCAGGGGACTGCAGATGCAGTTTACCAGAACATATATACACTTGAGAAAGAACAGCCAGAAATGGTTTTGATACTTTCCGGAGACCATATTTACAAGATGGATTATAGGAAGATGGCCCTCTTCCATCGGGAAAAGAAAGCCGATCTTACAATAGCATGTATGGATGTTCCGCTAGATGAAGGGAAAAGATTTGGTATCATACAAACAAATGAAGACAATAGGATTATTGGATTTCATGAGAAACCTTCTGCACCAATCCCTTCTCCAAATAATCCGGAGGTGACATTCGCCTCTATGGGAATATATTTATTTAATACCAGGACTCTGGTTAAAGCGATAATAGGAGATGCTAAGCAAAATACAAACCATGATTTTGGGAAGAACATAATACCTGAAATGATACATTCTAAAAGGGTATACGCATACCCTTTTACCGATAAAAATAACAATGATTTAAGCTACTGGCGTGATATCGGTACTCTGGACGCTTATTGGAAGGCGAATATGGACCTCGTCCAAGAGTCACCAGCGTTTAATATTTACGATAAAGATTGGCCAATCCGCACTTATAAGGCACAATATCCACCGGCAAAAACAGTGTATCAAAAGGATTTGCCAGATGAACGGACAGATATGATTATAAATTCTATTGTTTCCGGAGGATGCATAATAAGCGGTGCAAAGGTAGAGGGATGTATTTTGTCACCTGACATCAGAGTAGATCCTCATTCTGAAATTTATGATTCAATCATAATGGAAAATGTCAGGATAGGTAGAAATGTAAAAATTAGAAAAGCCATAATAGATAAATCAGTAAACATTCCAGACAACATGAGTATTGGTTACGACAGGGAAGAAGACTCTAAACATTTTACGGTAACTGATAGCGGTATAGTGGTTGTACGCAAGGAAATGCATCTAATTTAGAAAAGCCTAGGAAGTGCTTTGTAATAAAAGTATATTCTAGCGCTGGAACCAATGAGTGAGAATGCTTAATTCGATGGATCCAACATGTTGAAAACTGGGAGGCTATCGGAAGGATCTAGGACAGTCTCTCCAGCGGGAGATATATGTTCAAACTCATCACGATCCGCTAACTCATCCATATACTCCCCGGACATTAATTTTCTCTAAACAACCCGTAATGCTATTGTGCAACAATATGATGCAGATAAAAAAATAGTATTTGTGGAAGTTGTAGAATTCAAAACTTACACATTTAGCGTGTCAACTACTCATGTGCTTCACTTGTTTGTGTGTCAGTAGTTAGATCCATTCTGTCCGGTACTAATATCCCACCTGAAACAATTAGTTTCATTCCCTCTTCAATACTCAGGTCAGTTTCTTCTATATCTTGCTCAGGAAGATAAATCAAGAAACCTGAAGTGGGATTAGGTGTTGTTGGGATAAATATACTGGATAGTACTGCTCCGTCTTTTGTCTTTAAGCCACCTGTGACAAATGCGAATGCCTTCATTCCAACTCTTGGATATTCAACTATAACTACACGTTTAAAAGATTGTGTAGTTGGAAGACTTATAATTTCAAGCAGTTTTTTTGACGATGTGTATACATTCTTTATAACAGGGACATTGTGCAATATCGATTCATAAAAACGTATGATAAACTTTCCAAGAAAGTTTGTAGCTACCACACCTATAAAATAAAGCGCTACAAATGTGAGTATAAACGCTACTGCAGTTATGATAAACTCATCAATCTTGCTATTTGGAGAAAACCCGAAAGAACCGACGGCTCTAACCACTACAGGAGAGAGGATTCCTCCAATCATGGTAAATAAGAATTTTATTACAAAAAATGTAACAAAGATTGGCAAAACAACAAGGAGGCCTGCAATCATTTTCCTTCTGGTGCTCTTCTTAAAACCAACAGTGTAAAGCTTTCCTGACTTCATTTTTGATTTCATAAATAGATAACCTTAAAATAGTTTGGCGAGGAAATTCAAAGTTAAGATATTTCCTCCCCGCTTGCCGAACGGGAATGTCGTTCTGGATATAGCGAAGCGGAATGAAGAATCTAGCTTGATAAATCAAATTAAAAAAAGGTGCCAGATCGCTACCATTATACCTGCAAGAATAAAATTAAAATCGGTAATAATTTCACAGGCTAGATCACTGGGTATAAGGCGCTTGTGATAGAGATACAAATACCCGCATGCGTACGCAACACATGGAAGGAGATAATAGGAAAATCCGGAAGTCCAGCCAATTTTAGGGCTGGCAATTAATAGTATTGTCAGTAATATTGATATCACAACGAGCATTGCCTTAGTATTGGTTTTTCCTATTGCTATCGGTATTGTTTCCTTACCAACTATTCGGTCACCTTGAACGTCCCTTACATCAAGCAATACTGTCCTTACAAAAACCATACTGAAAGTAAACGCCAGTACAACAGGAAGCGATGGCAAAGATGATTCCGGTGATCCTAAGAACGGAATTAAACCTGTACTAACAGCCCAGGCTATACTTATAAACACCTCTTTCGAACCAGGGATTTGTGCTAAACTTCGATACCTGATAATGCTGGTAAGCTTCTTTGGAATTATATAGACCCGGTACGCTATTCCGAATAAGGATGCAAAAAATACACAGAAAAATGCATCTATGTTAACCGTATACGCCAAAACTGAAGATAAGATAGCTGCTACAATGCCGAGAATTTTGAAAACACCTTGATGTCTTTCGTATAATTTTGCTCTGGATGGTTCACTCAAGGCTGCAGCCTCTTTATTGGCAAAATAGTTTAAAACATACATTGAAAACAAAAATAGTGTTGCAATTGTACAGAATTTAATCCTGGGATTTATACCAAGTAGGACGGAGCTTGAGTAGCTGAAACTTGCTGCTCCAATTCCAATATACATGAAACTGCCTATTAAGATTGTAATCGCTTTTTCAGTAAACAATTGCATCTTTTTGATTTTTTTACCTTGATAATTCTGTACTTTGTCGACAACCCTCTGGAGTAGCCAGTTAGGGGTTGAAGCGCCGGCTGTTACACCAATTACACCATAATCTGCAAGCTTCTTTAAATTCAGTTCCTGTTCAGTCTCTACGAGGAATGTTGGCATACCTCTCTTTTCAGAAATTTGAACAAGTCTGTTTGTATTTGCACTGCCTCTTCCACCAACCACAACTATTGCATCAACCTCTTCGCTTAGGCTGATTACCTCCTCCTGTCGCCTTGATGTAGAGCTGCATATTGTGTCAAATACCCTGTGATTTTCATATCTCTGTTTTAGTTTCTCTGCTATTGCTGCAAAAGTATTCATGTCCTGAGTAGTCTGGGCAACAATACAAATTTTTTCCATATCAGGCAATTCTGATACTTCCTCAGGAGAAGAGATTACATATCCATTTCCATCAGTATACCCAAGTAATCCAACTACTTCAGCATGCCCTTCATCACCCACTATTATGGTAGAATATCCTTCCTTTGTGTTTTCTTCGATAATTGATTGTACCCGTTTAACGCGAGGACAAGTTGCATCACTGATCTCAGCGCCTGATGCTTCTAGCTCCTGTCTTCTCTTGGGTGTAATACCATGAGCCCTGATGACTACCGTGCTATTTGACAAATCCGTGTCTTCCTTGAGAGCTCTGATTCCCTGCTTTTCCAGCTTTTCCAGTACCTGGGGATTATGTATCAACGGTCCTTCTGTATAGACAGTGCTATCATCGCTTCCAACTTTATTAGCGGCATCCAATGCGTTGTCCATTGCCTTACGTACACCCATACAAAAGCCAGCTTTTTTCGCTACTATAACTCGCATTTTTTATCTATTTTTTGTTTATATAATTGAGTGATTGTCTGGCAGTTCATGCCAAACTGTATGCTCTGGCAGACCTTACCCACCTTAACCACGTTACCATGAAAGTGATTTTATCAACATGCAATTTTCTTGTCAAAGAAATTCAGATTTGATAGAATTGTCCTGACATCAAGTATTTAGCAGTGAGAATTTGATTGTCACCGTTGAGGTTGAGGTGGTCGTGTATACAATAACGGCAAAGCTGATATTTTCAAGAAATTGACAATAAAATATAAGGAATATCAAAAATGGACTTTTATGAAACCATAAATTTAAGAAGAAGCATAAGGGCGTATAAAAAGGATCCGGTGGAAAACGATAAACTTGATAGAATTCTTAACGCTGCACGGCTTGCACCAACGGCTGCCAATAGGCAGCCATTTTCGCTTATCGTAGTTAAAAATGAACAGGTTAAATACAAATTAAAAGATGCTTATTCACAGGAATGGTTTTATACAGCACCGGTAATTATATGTGCGTGTGCATCACCTGGCACTGCATGGAAGCGAAATGATGGGAAGGCCTACGTTGATGTTGATGTGGCAATAGCAATGGACCATTTGATACTTGCCGCTTCTGCTGAAGGACTTGGTACCTGTTGGATAGCAGCTTTTAAGCCAGAGGTAGTAAGAGATGCATTAAACATACCTGATAATTTGGAGCCCTTGATCTTAACACCCCTGGGTTATCCGGAGGTTATTCCGGAACCAACATTTCGAAAACCACTTGAAGAAATGGTAAAAGAAATCTAGTGAATGTACGGTAATTATCCATACCAGATACGGATCCACGCTTCAGTGGAAAAATATGTGAATTTCCTGACATCATCCAAGTTCCTCATTTGAGTAGCTATAGAGGATCGAAGAGGCAACCGGAATGAAGGTTTTAACATTTAATAAAAACACTAATAACTTCTTAAGGTGTAAATAATGACAACAGTTGCAATTTCACGTTGTGATAACTACGAATTAGAAAAAGTCAGCACAGCAGTGAAAAAATGTTTAAGTCTGATAGGTAATATTGAAACCATTGTAAGGCCGGGGATGAAGGTGTTGTTAAAACTAAACCTTCTTTCAGCCTCACTAGGGCCGGAGAGGGCGGTTAATACACATCCTGTCGTTATCAGGGCGCTTGTTGACATATTTAAGGGAGATTATGGTTGCGAGGTCTATATTGGAGATTCTTGTGGCAGCTTAAGGACTGGTTCAACGGACAAAGCATTCAGGGTTACACAGATAGACAAGATAGCGGAAGATACTGGCGCAATAATTGTAAACTTTGATAAAGATGACGCCCTTGACATAACAAATAATAATGCAGTGATCTTAAAAAATTTCAAGATCGCAAAGACCGTTAAATCAGTAGATATTGTAGTGAATGTTCCAAAACTGAAAACACACGGTCTGACAAGATATACAGGAGCAATTAAGAATATGTTTGGCTCCATACCGGCAAATGGAAAGAAAAATGTACATTTGCTGGCGCCAAAGAATAGATCAATGGCCCAGGCATTAGTTGATGTTTTTGAGATGGTGCAACCACATATTACGGTAATGGATGCAGTAATTGGAATGGAAGGTAACGGTCCTAACGCCGGAGATCCGAGAAAGGTAGGGTTAATAATTGCCGGTTATGATGGTGTCGCGTTGGATGCTGTGGCCAGTTCCGTAATCGGTTTTGAACCTATGAAAGTACCTATCATTAAGTATGCACATGATAGAAAGCTGGGAACTGCGGACATGAGTGAGATTGATGTTTCAGGTGAGGAGATCAGCAAGGTAACTGTCGCTGATTTTAAAAAACCTTCCAGCTCTGCACAGGATTTTGCGTCTAACTATATTCCAGACTTTCTGCTTGCAAAAATGTTTGATAATAGCTGCTCCTGTGTTTCTACCGTGTATGAACCAAATTGTACGAGATGTTACGAGTGTATCAGGAATTGTCCGGCGAAAGCAATGTCGGCTCCAGATGGTAAAGTAATAGTCGATGAGGATAAATGTATTGGCTGCTTTTGTTGCGACGAGGTTTGCAATTACAAGGCGATTGAGATGAAGCGTTCGTTTCTTGGCAGGGCCTTCTTGAAAATGGCGATCCTTTTAGGTGTAGAAAGATTGCAGTAGAGGTGTATTTTGCCGTAGTTGCAGGTTTTCTGTTCCTTCCCCTTCCCGGGCGAGTCAGTTCTAACGAACCAGATATGTCATTCAGGCTGAGAGTCCAGCGTGTACACGCACAAACCGATCAATTATTAGTAGTAAATAATATTATTTTTTTGTAGTTTTGACTGTCGTTGAAGCAGGCAATAATTGATTTCCATCAATAACTTTTTTGGCGATTTCTTCTCTGTTAATAGTGATGTGCTTTGGCGCATCAATCCCCAATTTGATTTGCTGTTTATTAATATCTATAACAGTTATCTTGATATTATCTTCAATTATGATGCTTTCACCTAACCTTCTTGTTAGTATGAGCATTTTTCACTTCCTTTGGTTTTATATTAAAATTTTATCAAACAAACCTAAAATATGTTTCCTTTGATAAACGATTATCTCTTTATAGTAGTTTATAAATTATATGAACTAAGTCAAGATGATTTACATTTAATTTGGAAAAGAGAGATAAATTCTCAATAATCATTGGTATATACATAGGGAAATTTCCTTTTGATCCTTTATTAGTCAAGGAAGAGAGATGAGGTAGGAAAATATAAAATTAAAAGTTTGCCTCTTCGTGTTGAGAGCATCAAAGGAAGAATTACAAATCTAGTAAAATCTGCTTTTCTTCTATATAATTCACCATCCATATTTTATATTTGTGTATATATCTTGCATCACATAATAAATGGTATTTCAAGGGTTTTGCCAGCCAGTTTGTAATTGACAGGATTTATTCCTTTTTGTTATAAGACATGATTAACCTCTCATAATAACTTACAGGAGATAAGCTATGGCAAAGATAGAAAAAACTGCTGCAAGGGAAATACTCGATTCCAGAGGTAACCCTACAGTTGAAGTTGATATAATACTGGATGATGGCACATTGGGAAGGGCAGCTGTTCCGTCAGGCGCGTCTACCGGCCGTCATGAAGCCTGTGAGTTGAGAGATGGAGATCCAAAGCGATACTTGGGAAAGGGCGTTACCAAGGCCCTTAGTAATGTAACAGAGAGAATAGGTCCGAAGATAAAGGGCATGGATCCTTCCGAACAGGAAAATATTGATAAACTTATGATCGAACTCGATGGTACGGAGAATAAAAGCAACCTGGGTGCTAATGCCATCCTGGGAGTCTCTATTGCGATAGCAAGAGCCGCCGCAAGTTCGTTAAATAAACCGTTATATAGTTATATTGGAAATAAGGATGATTACATTATACCCGTACCCATGATGAATATCATTAATGGCGGAGAGCATGCTGATAACAACCTTGATATACAGGAATTTATGATCATGCCGGTTGGTGCTGACTGCTTTAAGGATGCATTAAGGATCGGAGCTGAAGTTTTTCACAGCTTAAAAAAGATCCTTAGCGCCAAGGGATATAACACAAATGTAGGTGATGAAGGGGGTTTTGCTCCTGAGTTGAAATGTAATGAAGAGGCGCTGGAGACAATAATGGAAGCTATAAACAAGGCTGGCTATGAACCCGGTAAGGATGTATTACTGGCGCTGGACACAGCCGCAAATGAAGTTTATAAAAATGGAAAATATGTGCTAAATGCTGAAGCAGATCCTGAGAAATCTATTGAAGGCATGATCTCTTTCTATGAGGATTTGATCTCTAACTACCCCATTTATTCGGTAGAAGATGGCCTGGCAGAGGATGATTGGGATGGCTGGAAGGCGCTAACGGAAAAACTTGGCAACAGGGTACAACTCGTTGGAGACGATCTATTCGTCACGAACATAAATAGATTTAAGAAAGGTATTGATTTGGGAATAACTAATTCAATATTGATCAAACTGAATCAGATAGGCACGATTACAGAAACCTTGCAAACAATAGAGATGGCGAAATCAAATGGTTATACCACCGTCATATCACATCGCTCCGGGGAAACGGAAGATACCATTATTTCTGATGTTGCAGTTGCAACCAATGCGGGGCAAATTAAGGCAGGTTCACTTTCCAGAACAGACCGCATATGCAAATATAATCAATTGTTAAGGATAGAGGAAGAACTTGGGGATAAAGCCATTTATGGTGCTGCTTCTTTGAAGATAAAGTAACTTACTTACCTTTCCGTTTGAATAATTGTTAGATATTTGCCTCCTATTATCTGTTGAAATTAAAGAATTATGCTAAGGCGTTTCCTTTTTACTTTCTCTGTAGTAATCTCGATAATAATTGTTTTTTCTGTTATCGTTACTCAAAAAAGAGAGGAGAGGATGGCCCTCGAAGTAAAGCAAAGGGTGCTTACAGAAAAAGTTGATTCTTTAAGGGGAATAAACGATAGACTCAAAAAAGAAAATAAAGCACTCGTAAGCGATCCGATACAAGTCGAGAGAGAAGCCAGGGATAATTATGGATATACTAAAGAAGGAGAGATCACTTACAAAAAATATAAATTTAATATTTCAGAACCAGAGAATGACAAGGCCGAGAGGCCGACGGAGTCTGGAGGTCTGGAAGCATTCCTATTCGAAGGTCCTTTTCCGTGGCAAGTGCCTTTAGGCATGATAGTGATCGCCACACTGTTTTTACTGCTCACTTATAAATATGAACGTTAAAGCTTATGTAGATAAAATTGTTAGAGGCGCAAAAAAAGCATCGCGCAAGACTGCCATTGCCGATACGTCAGCAAAGAATGCCGCACTGGAACAAATGGCGCTCAATCTCATTAATAGTAAAGAGATGCTGATGGCAGAAAACGAAAAAGACATAAAAGCAGCGGAAGAAAACGGCTTGTCTTCTGCCATGATAGACAGATTGAAATTGACAGGGCCTCGTATAGACGCTATGGCTGAAGGCATAAGAGAGGTCATAAATCTCAGTGATCCTGTCGGTGAGATAATGGAAGAGATTACCCGCCCAAATGGCCTTGGTATTCAAAAGATCAGAGTCCCCATAGGTGTTATAATCATTATTTATGAATCTCGACCAAATGTTACCGCTGACGCAGCATCGCTTTGTTTGAAAACAGGCAATGCGACAATACTTCGCGGTGGTAAAGAGTCGATACATTCAAATATTGCCATCTACAGGCAAATAAGCTCAGCTCTCGAAGAAGTTGGCTTTGATAAAAATGCTATTCAGGTCATTGAAACTGTTGACCGTGAAGCTGTTGGATATCTTCTCAAGGCTGACGAATATGCTGATCTGGTCATTCCCAGAGGTGGAGAGGGGTTGATACGAAACGTTGTTGAAAACTCTACTATCCCGGTCATAAAACATTATAAGGGTGTTTGCCATGTTTATGTGGATGAATTTGCTGATCCTGATATGGCTAGAGGAGTCTGTCTGAATTCAAAGCTCCAGAGGCCGGGTACTTGCAATGCGATGGAGACCATGTTGGTGCACGAGAAAATATCAGGATCATTCCTTCCTGATATTTACAAGGGAATGTCGGATGCCGGCGTAGAATTGCGTGGTTGTGAAAAAAGCCGTAAGATTGTTTCTGAGATAGAACCGGCAACTGAAGAGGACTGGTCAGAAGAGTATTTAGAAAAGATACTTTCCGTAAAAGTTGTTTCTTCCATCGATGATGCGATTGAACATATTTCAGCCTATGGTTCTTCTCATTCAGAAGCCATAATAACAGAAGACAAATCTAATGCTAAGAAATTTACCAATGAGGTTGATTCTGCTGCGGTTTACGTCAATGCCTCTACACGTTTTACTGACGGGTTTGAATTCGGAATGGGTGCGGAAATTGGCATTAGTACCGACAAACTTCACGCCCGCGGCCCAATGGGTCTTAAAGAACTCACATCATACAAATACATCATCCGCGGCACAGGACAACTCCGCCAGTAAAAGATCGGTAAAACAATTGATGTCTGTGATGAAATGAACATCTGTTGTTTTAACTTGATTTTTCCTGTTTCTTGGGTTATCTTTCCTCTTAGTCATTTTGGACATCTCCTTTGATATTAAGGGATATGGTGTAGTATCGAGTTTTATGGGAAAGATACTCGTTAAGTTTCCCCTATATTTTATTATCTGGAAGATTCAGGAATAATATTTTTTGAGGTCTACTATGAATAGAAAACGTTTATTTGCCTTTTCCTTAATAGTTTCAGTTTCGTTGCTGGCTGGCTGTTTTCAATTTCAGCCAAGGCTTTTGTTGAATCAACGTACTGAAAATCTTGATAAAGAGTTTCAAATGGGGAGATATGTGCCGAAGGTTGACAACTTCTTTATCATACTTGACGCTTCAACATCTATGAGTGTGTCTTATAAAAATGAGGGGGAAGATTCCAAATTTAACGTTGCTAAAGACTTTATAAAACGTATGAATAATACTATGCCTCAAATGAATATCAACGGATCTCTACTGACATTTGGTCGAGGAATCAAGACACCAATAAGACAGACAGAGACTGTGTATGGGCCAACTCTTCATTCCAGATCAGGTATGGAACAGAGCTTAAACGACCTGAGTTTTCCTGCCGAAGGTAACAGCCCTGCCGGGAGTGCCATTAGAGCTGTCAATAGATCTATAGGGGCTGTTAAAGGTGATAATGCTGTAATTTTAATAAGTGATGGTGAACACCTGGAAGATGATCCTCGGGGAAGGGTCAGGATCCTTGAAGACCGCTATGGAGAGAGGACATGCTTTTACACGGTTTGGATAGGGAACGACCCTAAAGGCAAAGTATTTATGGAGGAAATTGCCAGTCAATCCCAATGCGGTTTTTCTGTATCCGCAGATGAAACTATGGACGGAGAAGAGATGGTAGGTTTTGTAAAACAAGTATTTCTTACAACTGATACAGGACGTGAAAGCAACATAGATATAGACAGTGATGGCGATGGCGTTTTGGATAGTGATGATAGATGTCCTGATACTCCTTTTGGAGTTGAAGTGGATAGGTTTGGATGTCCTAAAGTTAAACGGATGGACAGTGATAGAGATGGGGTATACGATGATAGTGATAATTGTCCTGGCACTCCAATTGGAGTTGAGGTAGATAGCTTTGGGTGTCCAGTCATAGAGAAGGACAGTGATGGCGATGGCGTTTTGGATAGTGATGATAGATGTCCTGATACTCCTTTTGGAGTTGAAGTAGATAGATTTGGATGTCCAAAAATAAGCCAGATAGACAGTGACGGCGACGGTGTTTATGACAATAGTGATGAGTGCCCTGGTACGCCGGCAGGTGCTATTGTTGATGAGAGGGGATGCTGGGTTGTAAAAGGTGTACAATTTGATTATAAAAAATGGGATGTCAAACCACAGTTTAATTCAAACTTGGATAATATAGAAAATATTTTGAAGAAGAACCCTGGATTGAGAGTCAGAATAGAGGGGCATACTGACGATATAGGGTCAATGAAATACAATATAGGCCTTTCCGGTAAAAGAGCCCAGGCAATTATGGATTATTTGGTTGATAAAGGCATAGATTCTTCACGAATCACTACTACAGGGCTTGGGTATGCACAACCAATTGCGGATAACGATACACCTGAAGGACGCGCTTTGAACCGAAGGGCCGAAATAATACCGGTAAAATAGTTGAGTTTGGTATTGATCTGGGTCAGCAATCACTTAGGAAGGTTAGATAAAAAGACAGAAGTTTGAATGTTTTTAACGATTTAGTTTACCAACATTGCCATGTATATAAAAATGCATGGCAATAAACAATATGGCAAAGAAACAATAACCTATAGCGAAATCACTTGCTGCACCACATCCGAATACACTGACAACTCCATTAGGTGTAAGCTCATATGCATGTATAATACCTACAAAAGAAAGTAGTGCCGCCCCCAGTGACCAGATACACGCCATTAAAAATTTCTTTTCAATTAAAAAGACGGAAATGGAAGCCAGTATCATAGACGTAAAGATAAAACCCCTTTCAAGTGATATCATTCCATGAATTGCCAGATTATTGGTAAATGCATCTTTGCCGATTATGAATAGAGTGGTCCCCGCTGATCTGAGAGTGCTTTCAACCATTAACAATCCCCATGCGGCAATAGCAGGGAAGAGTCCCATAGCGACTGCCATGGCATGGTGCTTTGGTGTCTCCTGAAATGCCTGAGCAACAATTACTATTCCGATCCACAGCAGAATTCCTATTCCTGCTTCAAGAGGAACTACTTTCAGGATAACGGTTATAAATCCGCTTAAGCAGATGATAGCGACAAAGATACCGTTTAAGATTGAATATCCGGTCCTGGCACCAATTGCCTTCCAACCCGGATGTCCTATGTAAATTGTCGTAGGGAAACAACTGCCAAATAGTGAAGCTATGACAGAGCCAATTCCGTTAGTTAGCAGTGATGGAAACGTTTCGTACTTGTCTCCAGCAGCTTCGGCACTTTCAAGGTTCTGTAATGAACCTACAACGTTAAATACTCCCATTGGTACAATGATAGAAATATATTGAAGTACATATTTACTTTTAATCAAGTCAATCATATCTCCACCACAAAAAAGAGGTGGTGAAAATTGGAATAATCCATCATTATTCACAATGTTTCCACTATCCATATAACCCATTGTCCATGCCAATCCAGTTCCAACTCCAACGGCAATCAGGCCTCCAGGCAGCCCCAAAGGAAATCTTACTTTCGCAAAATACTGGACAAGAATAAATGCAAGTGGGAAAAAAGCTATAATTGGTTTTTCGAAAATCTTAAATGCAAAATCCATTGAGATAAAAGTAATCGCAATTCCTGCAAGCGTGGAGAGCAGTGCAGCCCTTGGAGTGATACGTCTCAGCCAGTCTCCAATTAGAGCTCCCAACATCTCTATTATTCCACTTAGGAAACATGCAATCATGCCAATTTTCCACACCAGGTATGGGTCCTTCGTATCCTCATAAACCGGAGCCATGATAAAAAAGATAAAGGCAAAAAGACTAACCGTATTGATTCCATAAGGTAATGCTGTCACATCATCTCTTTGGGTATTGATTGCAAGTCTTCTTGCCTGCCATGAATAAAAAAGATTACCTAATAGTATTGAAATAGCCGCACCGGGAAGTATCACTCCAAAGATAAGTTCATCAGGCATACCACACAATATCTTGCAGAGACCTACTATTAGTATCAGCTGTACAAGATTGTCAATGGCAAGTCCAAAAAATCCATCTATATCTTTTTTGATAAATAATGGTAAATCCATAGTTTTTAAGCTTGCTTTCTATAATCGTTGTCAGTTATATTTGAAGTGCCATGATAAAAAAGAAATATCTTATAGATGTGTTAAATAAGGCCTTAGATATCGAAGAAGATGCAAATGAGCAATTCTATATTTATACCATCAATTCACTAAAATATTACGAATGGATGAGTACAGATAAAAAAGAAAAAGTAAAGGCTATACTATCGAGACTAAGAGATGATACACAAAGACACACAAAAATGATAGAAAATCTAATAAATCAAATAAAAGAGAGTAACAAAAAAGTATTCTAGGGAATTATTTTCTGAAAGTTTTGTAGGAAATTTTACAATTTAATCAGGGAAAAAAATAATAAAGAAATCCTTTAGTAAATAACCGTTAACTCAGCGTTTTTTAAACTTGTATTCTACTACTATAATTTGTAAAATTATTACCTTATGATCAAGAAAAAAGATCTAACAAAAATATTATATGACGCTCTAGATAGTGAGGAAGAGGCAAATACCCACTTTTATTCTTATACAATCAAATCTCTTAAATATTACAAGTGGTTGACGGAAGAAGAAAGAGAAAGGATAGAGAATATAATGAAGAAATTAGGTGGCGATTCTCAAAGACACAAGAGCATGGTAGAAAATTTAATACAATACGTAGAAGAGAGTGAGAGAAATGTATTCTAGAGAAGACTTGGCCGACGTTTTCCAGAAAGTCCTACAGTTTGAAGAAGACGTAAAAGGATTATATGACGGCTGTATTGACAAACTTATAGATGAGGACATTATCAAAGTATTAAGCTCTATAAGTAAAGAAGAGAAAGGGCATATCGAGCTTGCAAAACAGCTTAAAGAACTAATCAAAGAATAATGATCCTACTTGGACCTTTCAATATACCCCATTCTTAAATCATAGAGAGCAGTCTCCAATAACTTTGTTTCATCATCGGCAAGGTTCCCGATAGTCTTGTCTTTGATTATCTGTAATGTGTCGATCGTAAACTTCGCCTGATCAAAATTCTGTTCCTTCGTTTTACTAAAAGGATTGGTCACTTCCCCTAAACTAATTAATGCCTGAGTAACAAGACTTGAGATAAATAAGGAAAAACTTGCTTCGGGGATTTTCAATGGGCCTTTTTGTGTAGATTTTTCCGTACCATTGAGTTCTTTGTCTAAATCAGAACCTGACTGTTTCAAATTTCCACTACCATCCATTATTAGGCCTCCATTAAATTATATTGAATTTTTTTGTGATATATTACTATCTGTATTTATTGAAGCTTTAATAAATGCGCTAAAGAGAGGATGTGGACTTGTTGGTTTAGATTTAAACTCAGGGTGAAATTGTACTGCTACAAACCATGGATGATCTTTCAACTCTATTATCTCTACCAATTCATTGTCTATAGTAAGACCACTGCAAATCATTCCTTTCGATGCAAAAATATCTCTATATTTATTATTGAATTCATACCTGTGTCTGTGTCTCTCTGAAATAATTTCCTGACCATAACATTTGCGGGCAATGGTATTTGATTCAAGTTTGCATGGTTGCGCACCCAATCTCATAGTACCTCCCATTTTTTCAATATCTTTCTGCTCTTCTAATAAACATATAACCGGCTCTGGTGTGCTAGCGTTAAACTCTGTGCTGTTTGCATCTTTCAAGTTACATACATTTCGAGCAAACTCTATGGCCGCACAATGCATTCCTAAACATAATCCAAAATATGGGACCTTATTTTCTCTTGCATATTTTACCGCTTCTACTTTTCCCTCGATTCCTCTTTCCCCAAATCCTCCCGGAATTAAGATTCCATGACATCCTTGAAGGTGCTTTTCCGCACCTTCCTTCTCAATATCTCCGGATTCTACTCTTTTTACATTTACCTTAGTTGCATTGCTGATGCCTCCATGTATTAATGACTCGTAAATAGATTCGTAAGCAGATTGGTGCTCAATATACTTACCAACGAGAGCAATTTCAATTATAGTCTTTGAATTCTTCAGTATCTCCAGCATATTGAGCCATTTATCAAGACGGCTTCCGTTTGAATGTAGATGAAGCTTCTTTAAAATTATTTTGTCGAGTCCTTCTCTGACGAGTAGTAAAGGTATTTCATATATATAGGGCTTTACGTCCTGTTCTTCGATGATTGATTCTTTATCTACGTTACAGAAAAGAGAAATTTTTTCTTTTATTTCATCGGAAAGTGCTTTTTCCGTTCTGCATATTAGAATGTCTGGTTCAATTCCTGCCTGTCGTAACATACCAACACTGTGCTGTGTTGGTTTTGTCTTTATTTCATCTGCCGCTCTGAGATAGGGTATCAGTGTCAAATGTATATACAGAACATTTTCTCTACCTAATTCACGACCTAATTGTCTAATTGCTTCAACAAACGGCTGACTCTCGATATCTCCTACAATACCGCCTATCTCAGAGATTACTATATCGGTTTCAGGCGTGGCCAGTTTGCGAATACAATCTTTTATCTCATTCGTTATGTGAGGTATTACCTGTATGGTCTTTCCCAGATACTTTCCCTGGCGTTCCTTTGTTATCACGGAGTAATATATTGAACCTGTAGTACAATTACAATCCCTGTTTGTAACGGCATTTGTAAACCTTTCATAGTGACCCAAATCAAGATCGGTTTCTGCGCCATCTTCTGTAACGTAAATCTCTCCATGTTCAAAAGGGCCCATCGTACCAGGGTCTACATTGACGTAAGGGTCAAATTTCTGCAAGCTTATTTTGTGGCCATGGCCCTCCAAAAGCAAGCCAATCGACGCAGCATTTAAGCCTTTCCCAAGAGAAGAAACAACACCACCAGTAACAAATATATGTTTTGTCATATACGATATTTATCCAAAAAACGTTCAAAATCTTCTTGCGTGTCTACGCCCTCACAAGCATAGGGAGTGACAACGACTTTAATTTTATATCCATTTGAAAGTACTCTAAGTTGCTCCAGCTTTTCTAACTCTTCCACTTTTGGTACCGGTAAGCTTGAGAATCTCAGTAAAAAGTCTTTACGGTACATATATATACCAAGATGTTTCAAAAAAGGAAATGATGTATTTTTTCCGGTACTAATTTTACTCAAAGTTTTTTTAATCATGGAAAAGTTTGAATGAATATTTCCATCTCTAACAAACGGAATTGATGCCCTGGAAAAATACATTGCATAATCATCTTTGTCTATAACGACCTTTACCACATTAGGGTCGATAAATTCATCTACTGTCGTTATCTCATTTGCAAATGTACAAACTACCGCTTCCTTTTCAGCGTACATGGCGTCAATCAAATCATCTATCATGCTTCCTTTTATGTCTGGTTCATCTCCCTGGATATTGACTACAAAATCTACATCCAGGTCGGATGCTATTTCTGCGATCCTGTCTGTTCCCGAGGAGTGATTCATAGACGTCATTTTAACACATCCGCCAAAATCCTTTACCACTTCAGCTATGCGTTCATCGTCCGTAGCGATAATAACCTCATGAACATTCTTAGCATCCATTACTTTTCTATATACATGTTCTATAAGATACTTACCTGTCTGTTCTCTGGCTTTACTTTTAATTAATTTACCTGGAAGTCTGGTTGATGCATATCTTGCAGGAATAACGGCTGCAGTCTTTGGCATATTTATTTAAGATTATCTGTATTCTTTTCTAAAAAGCACATTATAACCATAAAGGGTATACAGTCAATTAAAATAACAGGCTAAATCCTTAATTTTCAAAGACTTAAAAAATCATATTTTGTGAACTTAGTATCTAAAACTGTTTTCCCTATAAATCCAAAATTTACAGTATTTATTACCGATTGTACAATATATAAGTAGAAGGAGTATAAATTTTCAACAAAGATTTATAAATTTTTTTCTTAAATCAATACAGATTTTTTTGTTAATTTCCAAGTTACGTGTACTTCGTGACTTATAAATACCATAATGCAATAAAATGATTTTGTTCACAATAGGCATATTAATTGCGATTATAATAAAACGAGGAATTCAAAATAATCTAAAAGGAGGGGAACAAGGCTATGTTAGAAAAATTACACTACGAATTGAGTAATGGTACCGATGTTGCCAATAAGACAAGTCCGGTCGGACCCAACAGGTTAAAAAAAGTTTTCGAAAATGATTACAACATATATTTTACGATAATGGATTTGGTGGCTATTTTTACGGATGAAGCAGAGAAGGTTTGCACGAACAAACGCATAGCAAATTTAATTGCTTTGGAAGCGCTAAATGATTACGTAAAAGGCCATGTAAATAACGTAAAAATTTCTTCGTAGTAATTTTAATAGTGTTTGAATGTAATGGTAAACCCAGATTCTTAATCAGGTAAGTTTCTTGTTATTTCTGCACTTTCTGCAAGGTTTATAAGCCATGGATTTAACCTATTTTGCACTTTTTGAGCAGTGACAAATTTTTCAAGTTCGTCTTTAACTTCACTAAATTTTTTAGTACTTCTTGGTATCCGCTTCTCAAGCTTAAGGATATGGTATCCGCTGTCAGTTTTTACAATTTCACTAATTTCTCCATTTTTTAAACTTGCAACTGCTTTTCCCATAACTCCCTGTGGCCCAAACGGACGCATTCTACCTTCACGTGCAGCAGAATTTCTATCGATAGACTCCTTCTTTGCTAGCGCCTCGAAATTAGCTCCGGATTTAATTCTTTCCAGGTTTCTTTCCGCATCTCTGATAGTGCGAAATACAATCTGTCTGGCAAGGATTTTTTCTCCAAGCTGCTCTTCAAAAACTTCATGTAGCTCTTCGTCAGTAATTTTTACTGTTTTCTTTATGATTTTCTCAGCTAATAATTCCGCCTCTACTTGACCATTCGTAAGTTTAAACATCTTAGCTATATTTTTTCTATACTGCTCCAAAGTCATACCCGCTTTTTCGAGTTCACGTTTAAGATCTTGCTCATCCTTTAATCCGCCTTGTTGCATTTGTTGTTGGATTTGGCCATTAATATGTAATTCAATCCTTTTTGAAATTTCTTCTTCTGTTACTGTAGTATTGTGTTTTCTCGCTTCCTGTTTTACAAGGGTCCTTCTTATTATACGCTCCAGACCCTCTCCTCCGTATATATTTATAAGTACGTTGGCAAGTGTATCACGGCTTATCTCTTCTCCATTTACTACCGCTACATCATTATTATCTAACTTAACATCCGAACCGAAAACGACATTGCTACTAATCATGCTGAGTGTAACAAGTGCTGCACCAAATATAAAAGCTATGTTTTTCATATCACTAAGGGTCCCTCAAAAAAAGCCAGAAAATTTAAAAAATGGCTAAAAAAAATATGTTTCGAAAATAACACAGGAGTACGTTAGTGTCAACTTCAATTTATGCATGACTCCTGGTACTAATATGTTTCTGTGACTGAAAGATACAAGCTGCATCCTTAAGGAATAAGTAACTTGTCTTGAGATGCAAAGTTATTTAAAATAAACATCGGAATTGGTGTTTCTCCAAAAGCGGGACTTGTAGTATCGTTGATGAAAAGAATATGCCAAATAATGACTTGATTCGTCTTTTATTTGACATATTCTTAAGAATTGAAGCAGGCCATAAGCCGAGTTCTGTTTTTGATGACCATTAATCTAGTTCCGATGTTACCATCGGAATCAAGCGGCTTACCCGGAGGTTGAAAGCGGATCACTCTATTCCTCTCTATTTAGCCTTTCTCCCAGTGGGGTTTACCATGCCCCTCTAATCACTTAGAGAGCGGTGGGCTCTTACATTAAGCCACTATTTCTGGCCCCACCTTTTCACCCTTACCTTGCGAGATAATCTCGTAAGGCGGTATATTTTCTGTGGCACTTTCCTTGGGATCACTCCCACTCTGCGTTACAGAGCACTGTATCCTATGGAGCTCGGACTTTCCTCTTCAAAGATTATACATGTGAATAATTTCTGAAGCGGCCATCCTGCCTGCTTCTAAAACGCTATTTATCATCGAGATAGAGTATTCGACTGCAACTTTGACAGAAAACCAAATCTTTACCGCCCATAAGAGCGTTTAATGTTTGTGCCCTGATATTCATAGAACAGCCACCGCAGACATTACCAATTACTGGAACGACTGCCTTTCCGCCCTTTATATTTGATAACCGGTTATAATGCTTTAAGGAGTATTCATCTAATAAGTCCACGTACTTCTTTTGTTCATTCTTTATCTTTTCAATCTCATCATCAACCCCTTTTACCTCTGCATCCACACTTTCTATGAGATCTTTAAGACTTTCCTCTTCATTCCTTAAAACTTCCGTTGCTTTTACATGTTCCTGGTTAGCTATTTCCAATCTTGACATTGTGTCCAGAATCTCATCTTCCAATACCGATATATCTGCTTTCTTACTGCCTATTTCTGAAACCAAAATAGAATACTCTTTATTTGATTTGATAGAATTCAACTGAACGTTATACTTAGTTATTTCTCCTTCATTAGTCTTCAGGTTCAGTTCTTTTCTGTCAATCTCCTTCTGTACCGCTATTTTTGCTTCGTGTTTTTTCTCAGCAAGAGCTTTTTCGTTTTCTATCTGGACTTTCTTCTTTTGGACATCCTGTTTCCTGCGTTCTTGCGATGCTTCTAATCCATTTATCTTGTTTTTCAGCGACTGTAATCTTTTTAGTACTTCAAATTTTTCAATCATTACCTCTTCCCGTATCCATGAAATATGTTATTTACTTACCATCTCCAACACTATCCAAAAAACCTTCGAGTTTTCTACTTCTGATAGGATGTTGCAGTTTCCTCACCGCCTTTGCTTCAATTTGCCTTACCCTTTCGCGAGTTACCATGAATCTTTTACCAACCTCTTCAAGTGTATATGTGTAACCATCTCCAATGCCGTAGCGAAGCTTAATTATTTCCCGTTCACGGTAAGTAAGTGTTTCCAGTACACTTTCTATCTTTTCTTTAAGCATTTCCTGAGCGGCGGCAGAAACAGGAGATTCTGCCTTATCATCTTCTATAAAATCACCAAAAGCACTATCAGCGCTTTCTCCCACTGTTCTATCAAGTGAAATTTGATGTCTTGAAATTTTTAACACCCTTCTAGCCTCAGACACAGAAATTTTTATTTCTTTTGCCATCTCTTCGATGCTAGGTTCTCTACCGTTCTCTTGCAACAACTTCTTTGAAACATTTCTTATTTTGCTCATTGTCTCAATCATATGTACCGGTATTCGGATCGTTCTTGCTTGATCCGCAATCGAGCGAGTTATAGCCTGTCTAATCCACCAGGTGGCGTAAGTGCTAAACTTGTAACCTCTTCTATATTCATACTTATCAACAGCTCTCATTAATCCAGTATTTCCTTCCTGTATGAGATCCAGAAAACTAAGACCCCGATTTCTGTATTTCTTTGCAATGCTTACTACCAATCTTAAATTTGCACTGGAAAGGTTTCTCTTCGCAATTTCGTGTTCTTTATAAATCTTTTCAATGGATTCAACTCGTTCGCTTAACCGTTCAGGGGTTTCAAGTACCAAATCCTCATATTCACTTAGCTCGGATTTTAAGTCTCGTAATTTTCCCTTCATTTTGTCACGTTTTTCACATAATACAATCTGCTTCTTTACACTATTCATTCCGGCAGAAATTTCCTGCAATCGCTTCATTATTGGCTGTAGTTTTTTAGTACGTATGCTTAGTTCTTCAATAATTGCAGAACCTTTTCTCTGACGGTTTCTAACATTTTTAAGAAGCCTGTACCTGTCTTTTGCAGATGTTCTTTTAAGTTTTATTTGCCCATGATCCTCTCTGTTTTTCTTTAAGATTGTTCTTAATGCTTTTGTATGTACCGGGAACTGTTTAAGAAGTTTTTCCTTTTGATTATCGAATTCAATATTAATTGCTAAAGTACGATCAAAAGGCAAATCGCCATTAGCGATGTCCTCCAGTATCTTCACACTGATTTCCTGTGAAAAGTCAGATTTAAGTATTTTCCTATGATAGCCTTTTCTCGTAATCTCTATTTTCTTGGCTAATGCGATCTCTTCACTCCGCGATAATAGAGGGATAACTCCCATTTGCGTTAAATACATCCTTATGGGGTCATCAATTTTTTCTGAAGCACCTGCTACGACAGCTTTTGTTTTTGCGTCATCTTTTAATTCGTCATCATCTTCATCATCTGCCGCATCACGGGCCTCTACTTCAGATTCTTCGATAAGATCGATACCCAACTCATCCAGCATTATCAATGTTTCATCAATCTTGCCAGGTTGAATTAAAGTGTCATCCGGTAGGATGTCGTTTAATTCTTCGTAAGTTAAATATCCTTTTTCCTTACCCTTTGCTACAAGTGTTTTAATCTTTTGACTCGTTTTGTCCATTAAAGGAGTCTCCTATTTAAATAAGAACTAAAAGTTTTTTTATCCAGATTTTTTTACAGAATGAAAAGTCATGCTCTTCTTGTGAAACCCGGAAAGTATTTGGTCAACTTCTTGTTCACTTCCTTTTGATTTATATAAGTCCGACATTTTCTTTCTGGCCTGCTTGTTTTTCTTCTTTCTGATATAATGAATACAATCTTTAAGCATTTTCTCACCTGCATCAGCGTGTCCAGCCATAAGGCTCTCTTCCATAGATTCCTGTTGAGAAATCGTATCAACCATATCTCTGCTCATCTCAGGTGAATCTAACATAGGGAAGATATCGCTTAATATAACCTGCCCTTTTTGAGAATATATTTCAGATATTCCTTTCGCAATACTCAGGATTTCGTTATTTATGAAATTATCAAAACCTATCTCTCTCTCCACTTTTTTTATTAAATCATTCCTGTTAATCATTAAACCGAGAATGGTCATTTCTACCTGATAGTCAGCTGTTTTAGTATTGGTTGTTTTACTTGAAATTTTATCATGAGATTTTTTAATCCCAATTTGTCCTTTTTTTAAACCATTAAACTTAGTTAAGTGGTTGCGAATGAGCTGTTCATCTAAAGACATCTCCTCTGCAACCCTCTTAATGGTTAAGTCACGTTTTAAAACATCAGGGATTTTTATTGCCGTTAACAAAATGTCGTCTATGGCAGAAGACCTTCCGGACACGGTAGACATATCCCACTTTCTCTCAGAAAGTTTTACTTTAAAGCTGAAAAAATCGTACGCTTTTTCCACTTGTTCCAAGAACCGCTCTTTGCCCTTTTTAATAATAAAGTCATATGGGTCATAACCTTTAGGTAAAAGAACAATATTTACATCAAAATCTTCTTCTATAAAGATATCCAAATTTCTTTCAGAAGATTTTTGCCCTGCAGTATCTGCATCAAAGACAAGAATGGCTTTATCACTATAGCGCCTTAACATCCTTACATGTTCCCGTGTTAATGCTGTGCCAAGTACAGCAACTGACCAATCTATTCCATGCTGATGAGCCATTATTACATCGGTATAGCCCTCCATGATCAAAACCTTCCGGTTCTTTTTCATAGATTCTTTGGCTAGATTAACTCCGTAAAGCGTCTTGCTTTTACTAAAGATTGCCGTTTCCGGAGAGTTAAGATATTTTGGTAAGGAGTTGTCTAGCGCTCTTGCTCCAAAACCTACAGGCCTGTTTTGAGAATCAAAAATGGGAAACATTAACCGGTTGCGAAAACGGTCGTAACACTTATCCTGCTTTCTTATAATCAGCCCGGCCCTTTCAAGTAACGGTGTATCCACACCCCATTCTTTTGACTTATTTACTATCGAATCCCAACGGTTAGGAGCATATCCCAGCCTGAACTTCCTTATTGAATTATCATTTATTAATCTGCTTGAAACATAATCCCTTGATCGTTTACCTTCTTGTGTTTTCAAGAACGTATCAATAAACAATCGGGTTGCCTGTTCGTTAACCTTAAAAAAATTGTTTGTTCCTTGACGCGTATCCTTTTTACCAGATAGATCAATCCTGATATTCGTCTTTTCTGCAAGTACATTAATTGCTTCCGGAAAAGTCAAAGACTCTTGTTTCATCAGAAAGTTAAAGACAGTTCCACCCTCTCCGCATCCAAAACACTTATATATTTGTTTCTCTTCGTTAACGGTAAAGGACGGAGTTTTCTCATGATGAAAAGGACACAACCCTAGAAAGTTTTTTCCTGACTGCTTAAGAGCAATGTAATCAGATACTATATCTATTATATTTATGGATCTTTGGATCTCAGATATCTTTTCTGGTGGAATAAAAGAAGCCATAAGCTACACGGATTGATCAAAATTCATTAAAATTACCATATTATGACTAAAAGTCAAGACTTTCTTAAGTATATCTGTGATATGTTATTATGATCGTGGATTGTAGGAACGCAAATGCTTAAGACTATAATTTATTCTTTATTGGTTTCTCTATAGCGTTTATACATCTTTTTCAGCGTTTTTGTTCCTATATTGCATACAACTTCATAAGGGATAGTCCCTATTAATTCCGCTGCCGATTCAATCGAAATTGTTTCGTTGCCCTGGTTTCCAATCAATATAACTTCGCTTCCAATTTCAACGTTAGGAAGATTGGTTACATCAATGAAACACCTGTCCATACATACCCGACCAATAATTGGGACGCGTTTCTCGTTAACAAGTACTTCGCCCAAACTTGAAAAACCCCTGTTGAAACCATCCTTGTAGCCAACAGGTATTGTTGCCACGGTTGTTTGCTCCAGTATCTCAAATGTCCTGCCATAACCAATCACGTTTCCCGGATCGAGTTGTTTAAGGTTTATAATTTTTGTCTTGAAGCTCATAGCTTGTTTTAAATCAATATCCCTTGAAACATATTGCGAGGGGAAAATCCCGTAAAGTATTAACCCCGGCCTTACCATATTAAAATAAGAATCAGGTATATCTAATATTGCGGCACTGTTAGCGGCATGTATTAAAGGAATAGAGATTTTTTCATTTTCAAGCTGTTTGATAACTTCTTTAAATTTTCTGTTTTGTTCATAGGTAAATGATTTGTCCTTTTCATCAGATGAATTGAAATGAGTAAACACTCCTTCAATTTCTAAATTTTCAATTAACAACAGTGCTTTAATAAAAGGTAGGGCTTTGTCCAGACAAACACCTGCTCCTCCCATACCAGTGTCTATTTCGACATGAATCCGGACAGTATGGTGATACCTTTTTGCAGTTATTGATATTTCATTAGCTATATCAAGGCTGTTTACGGTTACTCTAAGTGAATGTTTTACAACATCTTCTATCTGTTCTGACAAAACAGGGTTTAAGATGAGTATGGGAATGTTTGTGTTATTTTTCCTTAGCTCTATGCCCTCCCCCGGAAACGCTACTCCAAGCATATCTATGCCATTTTGTTCCAGGGACTGACTGACCTTGACAGCGCCGTGCCCATACGCATCAGCCTTGACAATAGCGAGGATTTTTGTATCAGAGCCCACCACGCTCTTAATGGCCTTTAAATTTTGCTCAATCGCATTGAGATCTACTTCAATCCATGTAATCTCACTCATTAGCTTTAGCTCCTTACAATTGATAGAACTGCTTTTGTAAACTTAGTATGTGGTAATTCTAATTCTCCTATATAAAAAAACAATGTTTTTTAAAAATTAGTTGACGCATTTTAGATACAGGATAAAATCTACTCGGATATAAGAAAAGGAAACTATTATGGGATTAGTTGTAACATTACAAATTACGGAAACAGACGAAAACAAAACGCTGATGGCTCGTTCCCGATTCCCCAAAGCGATGGGGGGGATGATGCTGGCTTTAGGTCTGGTTTTTTTTATTATGTACAGGGCTGCGTCAATATACTTATGGCTTCTTTACTATTCAAGCTCTTTTATAGATAAAGCCCTCTTCTTTGCTATTATTATTACACTTATACTTATCCCCCTTCTTGGCTTCTTTTTACTCTTTTATGACAAAAAGATAGTTGTGGATAAAGGATTAGAGGAAATTCGCATCAGGTTTAAATTCTTCTTCCAAATCTGGACGAAGAGAATCAAATTTGATAAAATTGACGAAATTATCGTAGAAAATGTTTGTAATAGTAAGACTGTTGCCATGCAGAGGGAAGCGGCAAAAGGCACGGGAAAAGGGATTCGAGCAGGATATTGGCTAATGAGTTTGAACGGTAAAGATCTGGGCAAATTATACTTTGACAGAAACCCTAAAAAAGAGGTGATTCTCTCATACGCAGAGAACATTGCTCGCTTGACCTCAAAAAAAGTTGTTTTGATTGAGACTTAATTTAATGTTTAGGGAATTCAAAGTCGGAGACGTTGAGATTCTTCGGTCGTTCTTCCCTCAGAATGACACGCAGAAAATGTCATTCTGAATGTAGCGGAGCAGAATGAAGAATCTAACCTTAATCTAATGTATAGGGGTTTGTGATTTAAGTATTTGACAACAAATGTGTTACAGGTTTTTTGCGGTAGGGTGGGCATTACCTACCAATTCGGTCCCAATTGCACAAAACAAGACTGACACATAACAAAAAGAATACCATTTCATTAAGTCGTCGGTACCTGTCTATTGTTTTAATACCACTTTCTTTAGACTCCGATTTTCACTCACTCCACCTATTCTGTTTTGACAAACTTTAATGGAGCTATAGATTTTTTCAGCTCTTTCACTGATGCCGGCTTCGCAATTATCCTTTTGTTTCTGTCAAGCAGATACATCCTTGGGGTTGACCATACGCCATACTCCTTTGCCGCCTTGCCTTCCCATCCTGTCAGCTCAGAATAGTTGATCCATCGGTATTGCCTCTTTGAAATGGCTTCCTGCCATGCGGTACGTTCTTTGTCTATTGATATAGCCAATACCTCAAGGCCCTTACCTCTGAACTTCTCGTAAATCTCCTTTATCTCAGATAGCAATGACGGGCAATGCGGACACCAGCTTGCCCAGAACAGAACCAGAGTGTACTCCGCATTGATATTCGACAGCATCATCTGTGAGCTACTGGCGGGGATTACCGTGCCCTCCGCAATCTTTACATCAAAAAGCCACTGTTGAGGCATATCTATCTCCGGGGCCAGATTCCCTACGGCCATTCTTTTAATAGTCTCTACTTTATCTCTCAATTCAGCTGCCCTGTCTGCCGAGACTGACTTTTCACTATCTTCACAGCCGGAATCGGACAGGATATAATTCTCTGTTATATACGTTAATACCAGTTCATACTCAGATTTCTCAAACCTCCGGGTTACAATGTCCAGCACAACACCGAAAACCGTATCATCCGCCTGAGCCCTGAAGAGGATATCATCCATCGCCTCAATTATGGCCATCTCCTGTTCCTCTCTGCTCAGTCTTTTATCATTATATAGAGATAGATATTCGAAAATCTTTGACGGTATTACCGGACTGTGCAGCAGGGTCGCATCGGAGAGGTCCACGTTGTCCCAGAAATGCTCCTTCAGCCATTCTTTTCGTCCGTTTCCCGATACTTCAACTTTCAATACCGGGGTCTTCATCGTCTTTATGATCTTTGCGGCATAGGAGTCCGGATTATTATCAATGAGCTGTTGTATATACCCTTCAAACCCCTTATGAAGATTTCGCATCTCACCCTCTATCTGGCCACGAAACAGCTCTGTTTCATTCTCCGGATGACTCGCAGTATTGTTCTCAGACACCTTTTCATTATCTTTAGAATGCGGATACAAGAGCTTCAGTTGATTTAAAAGTACCGTTCGCTTTCTTCGCAAGTCCAGGGTTCGCAGGAAACCGTAATAGATTCTATTATCACCTGATGACAGTACATCTATACCATCAGTAAGGGAGTACTTTCCCGCCTGCACATTCGGTCTGGCTATTGAAAGCTCTATATTGTTGCGGTTGTAAATAACATCCATGTGCCTGCCCTTTGCAAGTCTCAGCCGGTACATGCCAACCGGAGAGTCATCCGTAAACGGGAACTGAAAAAGTCCATTCTTGTCAATTGTTGTTGAAGAGACAACCCGGTTCTTGTCGCCATAAAAATCCAGCAGCTCAACCTTCCTGCCTGCCATATGAACCGCTTTGCCCTTAAGGGTGTATGCCTGTTGGGCATGGATTGTTATTGAAAAAAATGATAGCAATAATGCAGTTAGACCGGCAAAGATTATTTTCATTGTGGAATAGTACTAAAATGTAATCTACTTGTCAATTTGACGCTTATTAAGGGGGAAAAAGGAAAATTGAAGTGTATAGACAAGATAACGGTTACGTCGTACCAATACTGTTATTATCGTTATATGTCTCTCTTATTATCAGGCGGCTATTGGATCAATGTTCTTGAAATGAGAATAATTTAACTGGCTAAGCTCCCAGTTATTCTGCAGATTGAGCCAGAATTGAGGACTACCTCCCAGCGCCTTTGAGAGCTTGACAGCCATCTCCGCGCTTATACCTCTCTTGCCACGACAAATTTCATTAACGGTTTTTGGCAATACACCAATATGTCTGGCAAGTGCACTCTGTTTAAGGTTAATTTCTTCCAATTCATCCTTTAGTACTTCCCCGGGATGAACTGGTGTTATATGTTTTTCTTCCATATTACCTCTCCTTTGTACTGATTAATGATAGTCCGTAATTTCAACTTCCACCGCATCCTCATTTTTCCATTTAAAACAAATGCGATATTGATCGTTAATTCTAATACTATATTGCCCTTTTCGATTACCTTTTAATACTTCAAATCGATTTCCACGTATCTCCTGTAAATCCCTGATTGAAGTTGCAGCGCCTAATCGTGCCAGTTTCACCTGGGCCTTTCTGTGAAGATTCTCAGGGAGAAGTCTTAAAGCGTCTTTCGTTCTTTTCCCATAGTTAACATCCATCGCCTCCTTGTTCTTAAAATTTCTTATTCCCATGAGAAAGTCATTTTACTTTTATCTTACTGACGTTCATATCAAATCCTGGTACCTTGGCAAACAAATTATACCACGTACAGACTATACCACTACATGGTATATATATCAAATGCTTTTTGCTAATGAGCTTCTACTTTCAAGGTAACAAATTGTTTTTCTTTTCAGCTGTAGCCTTACGCAGTGATCTTCGTAGCGCTGTCTGAGATTTCCTTCTACCTCTGTGTTCTTGCTGCCTTCCTGCCAGACACGCTGTTTGGCGGGTACGTGAGAATTGTTTTGTTTCTTTCATCTGTCCTTATCTGTATTTATCTGTGTCCAAAACCTTCTCTGTTTTTCCTGTGGATTCTTTCCGTATCGGGGGATACGTGAAGCATTGGGTGAAGTGGGTTAGGGCGGGCCTGCCCCCGTCCGAACGCCCGCCTGCCGTTCGTCGGGCAGGGATTCATCCGGGCAGGAGACGTGCTGTTTGGCGGGAATAACAGGGACAGACAAAATTTTGATAAATAGTGCCTGTCCCATCTTATCCCGACCGCTTCGCGGTAATTATTAAATGGATAAATAGTTAAAAAGCCCGAACAGCACGCACCCTGAGGGAGATGCTCTTGTTCTCATATTCGTCCCTGCCTCCATCGAAGGGATCGAAGCTCTGTATCCACGCTGTTCTGTTGGTTCTTTGCGATGAAGTCCAATAGGGCTCATCATCCATATTCGCTTGCACTGCTACTGTTTCCTCGTACCACAACAAATTTAACTCGTCTTTTGAAGGCAGGTACCAATCAGAAAATCCTCCCTCCGTATGATTATAAGCTATGCTAGCAGCTGTGTATTGGCACTCTTCTACAATAGTTACCGTGTTTGATGCGCCTGTGCCCAGTGCTGTGCCTTCAGCATCTGACTTATGGCCGCTACATCCCCATTCCACAGCACTGGACTGGTCTGCCGACGCTACTTCCAGGCCGTGTTGTCCTCCGTCGGTGATATAAAACACGATACCTCCCGCGGGACCAGTATCACCGATTTGATAATAGTCTCCATCAGATGTATTAGGATTACAATCGTTATCTAATCCATCATTTCTAATCTCAGTAGCACCCGGATTAACATTATAGTCATTATCATCGCAGTCAATTTCAGAGTAGTAAATATCTGTGTAGTAACCATCGTTATCGGCGTCTACTTTTTCCGGTACTTCTGTAGCATTTAAATATGCCCATACAGTTCCGTCACATACTTCAAGTGTTTTTGCTGCCGTGTTGAACCGGATAGTCCCCTCATTGGCAGAGGTACAGTCTGCGGTATCATTTCCGACCTGAACACTGCCGGTTGTCGTAACGGTCTCAAATCCATCAAACCAACTACTTGTTCCCGGTTCACCTTGCGGACCCTGTATTGATTGTCCGTCTACACCATCAGTACCCGGGTCACCTTTGGGTCCCTGCGGACCTTCTACAGTGCTATCTGCACCCGGGTCACCTTTGAGTCCCTGCGGCCCCGGTGTTAATTCAATATTCTCTATCAATGCCTTGTTATCGTTAATCTGTGCCTGGAGTACCCGGGCATGTTTTGGCAATTTCTTTCCCTTCTTTTTACCACTACCGCTGTCATCATCATCTTTTGCATGTGCTGCCGCGCTCAAACTCATAAAAGCAACAAGAAAAACCACCATAAAGCCTGCCAATATTCTGAAATTTCTCATCTTATACGACCTCCTACTTTCGCATAAATTTCCTGTATAGCTCACTTTCCTGCTTACCATACATAAGATAATAATATAATCATTCGAAGAGACTTAAATTCATTTAAGTCTCTTCCTGTGCTTGAGTATTTGTATTGACATAGGTATGTTTTTCACGTTTACATCAGGAACACAACTCTGCAAGCTATAACACTTTTATATTACAATAATTGTGTAGTTTTAGCGTATCTATCAAAAGCACATATTAATGTCAAGGCAAATCTACCACATTGGGTTCTTTCGTTTGTCCTTAATTTGTTAAGACTCTTAATACAAACATGTTACATTGTTATAACGGTTGCTATAACCCCGTGGTGTTCGGTCAGGTTTTTGCGTGCGCGCCTTTTGTCATACCAGAGCACCTCCCCGTTTTTCCGTTCCCGCCAGAATGCAGACTGTGTCATAATGTCATTCTAAGGTGATAGCCGAAGAATCTTGATTTGTAACCTATTGTAGACATTAGATTCTTCACTTCGTTCAGAATGACAATAAGTGTGTTTTTGTAATTGTGACACAGCCTCATGCACGTCGGGCTGGCGAACGGATTTATCCGGGTGGGCACGAGGACAAGCTTATCGGGTATCTAAAGGACTGTTCATCCTGGATTCCCGCTGAAAGCATGCCTGCCCAAATTAGGTATAGGCGGGCGGGAATGACATCTATAATGGAATAAATAGAGAAAATATAATCATTCTCATTATGTTAGGGTCTGTTTTTAGAGACTTTTTAGATTTCCACTTTCTCGTTGCTTCTGTATCTCTTTACAGATATACTACTTAGTTTTAATTTGCAGCTACTATTGAGCGGTTTTTGTGGTTACGTAACTTACGTGAGATTTTCAAATACACATCAGATAAGGAGAAACGCAGGCTAAAGCCTGCGGCTACAATGGATAAATTAAAGATTGGTGTTGTTCCCTATATGAATGCAAAACCGTTGATATATGGTTTGCAGGAAAAAGCGGACAAAATAGATATTGTGTATGGCGTTCCATCGGTATTACCGGAGATGCTTGAAAATGATGAATTGGACGTAATCTCAATGCCATCCGCGGGCTATTTCAGAAGTACCGGTTATGAAATTATTCCGGGAAGCGCTATCGCCTCAAATGGTCTGGTGGAGAGCGTGAAGCTCTTTATTAAAGTGCCTTCAATGGACAAGATCAGGACTGTTGCTCTCGATAAAGATTCCTTGACGTCGTGTGTTCTCACAAAAATTATTCTCCGGAAAAAGTACTCTTTGAACCCGGAATATATTGTGCTTGATGACAAACGGAAGATTTATAATGAATACGCGGATGCTTTTCTCGTCATTGGAGACGATGCAATGAAAGTACGGGAAGAGGGCTTTATCGTACTGGATTTAGGGGAGGAGTGGAATGAGTTGACGGGGTTGCCTTTTGTTTATGCAGTCTGGGTAACAAAATCCGGGTCTAAATTACCGGGGCTCAGCAAACTGTTAATTGATGCAAAAGAGTGTGGAATGAAGTCTTTAGACGAAATCGCAGATGTTGAAGCAGCTAGACTGGGAATGGAAAAAGAGCGTTGCTTCCGGTATCTCAAAGAGTCGATTAAATATAATTTGGGTGAGCAGGAAGTTCGAGGCCTTAAATCTTTTTATGATTACGCCCTGGAAATGGGAGAAGTTAAGGATGGGGTAAAGATTGAATTCTACAATGAATAGTGTAATTGAAAGTATCTGTTCCCAAAAAAGATTGTCTTTCGAGAACGGTGTTAACCTCATCGGGTCACACGATTTGATAGGCCTGGGAACAGCGGCAGACAGATTATGCCAGGAACTTCACCCCGAACAATACAGGACATACATAGTAGACCGTAATATAAATTATACGAACGTCTGTACTTCCGGTTGTACGTTTTGTGCTTTTTATAAAGATACTGACCACAGAGATGGTTACGTGCTGTCTAAAGATGAAATCTTTAAGAAAATTGAAGAGACAATATCACTCGGTGGCACACAAATATTAATGCAGGGAGGTTTGCATCCGGATTTAAAGATAGATTATTATGTTGATCTCTTGAAGTCAATTAAAGAGAAGTTTGATATTCATATTCACTCTTTTTCTCCTCCGGAAATAATGCATCTTTCGGCACTGAACGATCTGCCATCAAAGGAGGTCTTGGTGTTATTAAAGAACGCGGGGCTTGATACTATTCCCGGTGGTGGGGCTGAAATACTTACTGACAGATGCAGGGGTATACTAAGCCCACATAAATGTTCTGCCGATGAATGGTTACAGGTAATGAGAGAAGCACACATGTCAGGAATAAAGAGTACGGCAACAATGATGTTTGGACACGTTGAAACATTGGAAGAGAGAATTGTACATCTTGAAAAAATCAGGCAACTACAGGATGAGACAGGGGGGTTTACTGCATTTATTCCGTGGACATTCCAACCAAAGAATACAGCCTTGTCCTCGTCTGTAGAGAAGATAACAGGATATACAATTGGCGGTTTTGATTATCTCAAGACACTTGCAGTTTCCCGTTTGTTTCTGGACAATGTTCCCAATATCCAGGCATCATGGGTAACACAGGGTTCAAAAATTGCACAACTTGCATTAAAGTTTGGAGCAAATGATTTGGGAAGCACTATGATTGAAGAAAATGTGGTGAGAGCTGCCGGGGTGAATTATCGTTTGAATAAAGAGGAAATGATATTGTTAATAGAAGATCTCGGCTTTGAGGCGATGCAGAGGGATTGTTATTACAACATTCTCAAGAGGAAGTAAACATGAAAGATAATGATTATTATGAAGACGATGATTGGGACGAAGAAGACTGGGAAAGGTTCTTGCAAAAAGCGGATGTTCGCACTGCAAAATACCTTGAGTTGTTTGAAACGTTACATAATCACCCGGATTGTGATACCCTTATAGCTAAAGAGATGGGGTGGATTCATAAATATGAAGGGTGCGTCTATAATGATAATGAGTCGTGTGACAGTTGTGAGAAAAGAGGCGAATGTCGAATATATGAGATAAACCAGATTTTTGATAATTCTACTGAATATGAGGAAACAATAGAAGGTGAAGTCGAAGATGTTAAAAATATAGTTGCCTATAAGAAAAGTTACGAATTTTATATTAAACTGAGCAAATATTTTAAAAACCGTGAAGGAGTGGGTACAGATGAGGATATTTTAGATGCTATTTCTGCATCCTCTATAATTCCTGCCAAAATAGCAGGAGGACATGGTATGGGATACGAAAGAGATATGCTATGTGGTAATATAGCAAATTGCAAGCGTTCGTTAAAAAATGCGAAGATATGTGTCTACATGCTGGAAATAGTAAGGGCAAAATCAACATTTCCTGAAAGAGACATTAACATACTGATAAGTGAAGCTATTAAGGTTGAACGTGAAGTATTCAAATGGATAGAATATTTGCGCTCAAGGATATGGTGGCGATAAAACCTAAGCTTGTCTTTATTTAATTTCAGCTATTTTACAGCCGGATATTATTGCTTTTTTTATAAGCGTTTAGATACCTTTTCAAGAAATCCCTGTTTTCCTTTCTTGACAACAATCATTATAGATGATTTAATTGGATTCATTGCAAATTCATAAAAAAATAAGATTGTGAGTCTCTTGTGCATTGGAAAGTGTTACGCTTGACAAGAATGATGCCGCAATATTTGCGTACACTTGTTATTGCGAAATAAGAGACACATACTACACAAAAACTAAAAAAAGGGTAAAGGGGTAAACCATGAAAATGATTTCTTGCTTTTTATTATTTTTTCTCTTCTTGTCTTCGGTTGTAGCTGCAGATGTTGAAACTGAGGCCGAAAAAATATTAAAGTCGTCTGTCGATAAGGTGTTTACCGTGATGTTAGATAAAGAGATGACATTGGATCAGAAGAAGATCAAAGTCATCGAGATTACCGATACAGTTTTCGGTTATCCACTAATGGCGAAATTGTCTATAGGTAAAAAACATTGGTCTGAATTTAATACCGAGCAGAGGGCCGAGTTTACAAAACTTTTTACTGATGCTTTTCGGCGCTTTTACGTTGACAAGTTAGATTTATTCAGCAATGAGGAAGTCGTTTTTAAACCAGCTACGGTAGTAAAGGGAAAGAAAGTTCAGATACCAACAATGTTGCTGTCAAATGGTAAGAAGTATTCAATATTATATAAAATGTCCAACGGTAAAACCGGATGGAGAATTTATGATATTACTATTGAAGGCGTAAGCCTGATTCATACATACCGGTCTCAGTACAATCATATCCTCGCAAGCGGTAAGGTTGAAGATTTGCTGGTAAAAATGAGAGAGATGAAAGAAGAAAAAGAAGGAAATAAAGAATTATAAAAGCGGTTTTCGTTTATAGCATCTCACCATACTTGTAGCTACTTATCTTATGCAATCATCTCTTCTAAATTTCTACACCAGGTATATATTAAACAGACCCATTATTGTCATTATTGTGTTGTTGGGAGTGTTTGCGTATCTTGGCTTTAATGCTAAGCACTTCAGGATAGACGCCTCAGCAGATTCTCTGATACTGGAGAATGACAAAGATTATAAATATTACCGTAAAATAAGCAAAACATATGGTTCACATAGTTATATGTTTATAACATATAAACCAAAGGGGGATATTTTTTCCCCTGAAACGCTTAGTAAACTTGGTTCATTGCGGGATGAATTAAAAAAAATAAAGCGTGTTTCCACTGTTCTTACAATCCTTGACGTTCCACTTCTAAGAAATCCTCCAGTTCCTATCAAGGAGTTGATACCAAATATCAAGAACCTGGAGCATCCGGACGTTGATATACACCTTGCACGGACCGAGATAGAAAGCAGCCCGATTTATCAGGAACTTCTGGTTAGTGCTGATATGAAGATGACTGCGCTTATGGTCCATTTTACTGAAGATGCGGAGTATGAGAGAGTTGTTTCCAGAAGAGGTGACCTAAGGCAGAAGCTGTCTGTTAATACAATCACACCGGCAGAGCGTACTGAACTTGCACAGCTTAAGAGCGCCTATAGAGAATGTAAAATCCGCATGGATAAAGAGAGGCACAGCGATATAGCTGCTGTTCGTACTATAATGGACGGCTATAGACAGGATGCTGAGCTGTTTCTCGGTGGAATATCAATGATTACGGATGATCTGATCACATTTGTTAAAAAGGATCTTAAGGTGTTCGGAATTGGTATTGTCATTTTTCTGATTGTAGCACTCGGGTTTATTTTTAGAAAAATCCGCTGGGTAGTTTTGCCGGTTCTCTGCTGTACACTCTCCGTGCTTTCTATGATAGGGATACTCGGTATATTTGGATGGGAAGTAACGGTAATATCATCAAACTTTATCTCCCTGCAGCTTATTATTACCATGGCATTGACTATTCACCTGATTGTCAGGTATAGAGAATTGGAGGTAGAAAATCCTGAGTGGTCTCAAATGGAACTGGTTAAAGAGACGGTTTTTTCAAAATTTGTTCCTTGTCTCTATACCACTTTAACAACAGTTGCCGGCTTTGGTTCTTTGCTGATTTGTGATATTCTACCTGTCATAAACTTTGGTTTGATGATGAGTGTTGGGCTGGTAGTATCTCTCATTGTTACTTTTTTTCTTTTTCCTGCTATTTTGTGTCTGCTTCCAAAAAATAAAACTGGTGAGGAGCGACAATTTTGTAGCGGGTTCACTCGTATACTGGCGAATATTACCCAGAATTATGCAAAAACGGTATTTATTGTAACAGGTCTTCTCATAGTTATGATAGGTGTAGGTGTTTCAAGGCTGACGGTAGAAAATAGTTTTATCGACTATTTTCGGAAGTCAACTGAGATTTATCAAGGCCTGAAGGTGATTGATCAGAATCTGGGAGGAACAACACCTCTGGATATTATCTTGAGTTTTGATGAGAAAAAGGATGTCCTGTTATCAAATCAAGATACTGAGGTTATTGTCCAGGATACAGTAAGTACAACACCTCTTGATGTTATTGTAGATGCCCAGAAGATAGAGGATGTTCCATTGTCAAATAAAGAGACTATTGCAGAGTCTGATGCAGACTTTGATGACGAATTTAGCGAGTTTGACGAATTTGAAGAGGAGGATAATTCAGACAAATATTGGTTTACTGCTGATAAGATGGCCAAAATTATGAAAGTCCATGATTATCTTGATAGTTTACCTGAAATTGGTAAGGTTTTATCTCTAGGGACGATGTTGAAGATCGCTGAGCAATTTACTGAAGGAAAGCCTCTTGACGATTTCCAACTTGCACTTCTTTATACTCAGTTGCCTGATAATTTTAAAGATATGGCCCTTTCTCCTTACATATCAATTCCGGACAATCAAGCCCGTCTGACCGTACGGATAAAAGATTCGTTGAAGGGGTTAAAAAGGGACGACTTACTCAAACAGATAATATTTGATATGGGGGATAAACTTGATTTACAAGAGAATCAATATCACTTAGCCGGAATGATGGTTCTTTATAATAATATGCTCCAAAGCCTTTTCAGTTCTCAGATATTAACTATAGGGTTCGTTGTGCTTGCTTTAATGATTATGTTTACGGTCTTATTTCGTTCTATAAAGATAGCCCTGATTGCAATTCTACCTAATGTGATTTCTGCTATTGCAGTACTTGGTGTGATGGGGTTGGCAGGACTTCCGCTGGATTTCATAACTATTACTATAGCGGCAATAAGTATCGGTATTGCCGTTGATGATACTATTCATTATATTCACCGATTCAAGGAAGAATACGAAGTTGACCAGAATTATATTAATGCAATGCATCGTTGCCATGGAAGTATAGGAAATGCGATGTACTATACATCTCTTACCATTATTGCAGGTTTCTCTATCCTGGTTTTATCATATTTTATTCCCACGATTCTTTTCGGCCTTCTTACCAGTCTTGCAATGTTTATTGCGCTAATTACTGCATTAACATTATTGCCGCGATTGATAATAGTGTTTAAGCCCTTTGGGAAATAGGTTTATGTTGTAAAAACCTGATTAATCAACCTGGGCATGCGCATTAATTGCGCAGTTGCTAGTTGGCGCTTGTGTGCGCCCGCAATAATTACGGCTTTATTCACCGTTAATCACTCTGGTCTATTACTTCTCTTTCTCTAATAAATACTGTAATCGTTTGTATAATAGTAGTTTATGTGATTCATTAAACTTTTGTATATGAAAGTGAAAGATTGGTATTATTATTGCGAAAGTGTTAGGATACTTTCTCGTAGATTTGGCAAAAAATTATCGTAGCCAACTTAGATGTATTTTGCTAGAATCTGAGCGATTAAGTTTTTAAATAATGACGCAAGTTGAAGAATCTACAAATATAAGAAATAAATTATTTTTAATACTAGCTATAAATACGGGAGTTAACAGATGAGGAAACTAGTTTTATTGGTGTGTTTTTTTGTTTTAACAATGTACACGTTTAATATCTCCTTATTTGCAGAAGATTCAACTGCATCGAGGGAGCAGCCTGCTGTAAACAAGAGTGATGATGTTAGTCCTGTTATAGATACCAGCGATACAGACGAGGATGTAGATTATGTAGATATTTCGATGGATGCAACATTCGTTAAAGATTCATTCCCGTCTTATAATAGAGCGATCTTTACCTTCAATGACAAATTATACTATGGCTTTTTCAGGCCTGTATCAAAAGGCTACAAGACTGTTGTACCTGAATTTGCACGACTAGGTGTTAGAAATTTCTTTACAAATGTTAGGATGCCCGGTCGTTTTTTCAACTGCCTCTTTCAAGGTAAATTTAAGGGTGCTGGTACGGAATTAACGCGACTTCTTATTAATTCTACTATCGGTGGAGCTGGATTTACTGATCCGGCAAAGAAATACTTTCATCTGGAACAACAAGATGAAGACTTTGGACAGACTCTTGGACGTTATGACATGGGAGCAGGATCACATCTTGAATTACCTTTTTTTGGCCCATCCAACGTACGCGATGCCTGTGGACTGGTAGTAGACATAGCGCTTGATCCGGTAACGCTTCTGACGTTTGTTGCTCCATATGCCTCTACCGCTGCTAGAACTTACATTGCCATCAATGATATTTCCATAGACAAAGGAGATACTTATGAGGGCTTGGTAGAAGATGCGATAGATCCTTATATAGCGGTTCAGGATGCATATTCACAGAATAGAGCTAAGAAGGTAAAAGAGTAATCAAAATGGGAAAAGTTTTTAACAGCATTATGCATTAAAGGTTCAGGGTAATGAGTTGTGTGACGTTTTGTATACGTGAGGTGTTAGTATTGGGTGTCTATATTCTTGAAGCAGGTTATTTTCCATGCGGAGAATAGAACAATAATGCTCTTTTTAGTTTAGAGCTAACTATCCTTCCGGAATTAATCAGGTTTTAGTGCCTTCTAAAGATTCTGCAACCATAGCTATTTTCTTCCTTCTATTCACTAGATAAATGAACAGGAAGGTTATGGTTGCAATTAATGATCCAAGTATTGTCACTCTTTTTTCTACAGTATTAACCGCCGCAAACGCCTCTCCTTCATCAATTTCAACCAGTAGTGCCCAATTGACAAATTTAAGATCTAACGGTGTATACGCACTTAATACCGGAACTCTTCGATAGTCTTTTATTATTTTTTCTCCTTCTATTCCGTCTAACGCCTCTCTTGTTGCTATTGTATCTACTTCTTTCTGAAGTACGGTAGGTTCTTCAACAAACCGGGAGTTTGACCTCATATAGCTATCGTCGCCTACAAGGTACATTTCTCCTGTCTCTCCTAAACCTTCTCTCTTTGTCATAATAGCATCTAGATGAGAGAAAGGGATTTCGATTACCAAAACGCCCAACAGCATTTGTCCGTCGTAAACAGGTGCGGAAAAGTATGAAGTAAACTCGGCCAATTCTTCCTGCCATGTATAGTCCTCAAACGCTACTCCGTCTAAACCATTTGCATAGACCTCGCCGATACTAAATTGCTTATATCTGCCGGTAACCAGATTAGTTCCTGTAAACTCCTCTCTAATGGCTGAGTACATTACATCTCCCTCATTATCAACAAAATATAAGTTCACATAACCATAGTCAGTTAAATAATACTCCATCAAAGGCTGATAAAGCTCAGATATCTTAATGTATTGGTCACCCTCCAGTCCTGAAGAGTGAAAAGCCTTCTCTAATCGGGAAAAAGCTTGTCCAATTACAGGATTTCTAGAGAGAACATTTATGTCTCCAAATCTCTCCTGAAAATAATTTTCTATCTGATGTTTTAACAACCCTCTGACGGTGACTAAGTGATTAAAAGCTGCGGATTTAACTGCAGTTTTAAGAAACTTGTAACTTATTAGTGGGAGGGTGATTAAGAATATAGAAAAAGCTATTCCGATCGTAAGTAGAATCTTTTTGGTACTCATTAAATATTGTTTAGATCGTAAAAACGGTAAGATTGACTTTCTGCCAAAATACAAATAAAAGCTTACCAAATATAACATTGAGAGCTGGATTTCTCCAATAAAAAATTTAAATCTGATTGCTCTAAACCCTTTAACAGTCACCTCTGGAAAAACCCTTTGTTATGGAGTAAGGTAGTATTGAGCAAACAGAAGCATTGCTGATATTTAATACTTTTAACAATTTGCTTGCTCAAATTATTTAACATTCATAGAATAGCCAATATTAAGTCTTTCCTGAAAGTTCAGGCGGAAATTTAAACATAAATATGAAATCTCTTAACTGAGGTATAGGATAAATTTTACAACCTGCCCTGACGGGCCATTAGGAGCTAATTTACGATGAAGGTGTTGGTAATTGGAAGTGGTGGACGGGAACATAGCCTTGTCTGGAAGATAGCACAGTCTCCGTTGGTAAGTAAGATATTTTGTGCGCCCGGGAATCCGGGTATTTCAGAACTTGCCGAATGCATAAATATAACTGCTGATCAAACGAACCTGCTTTGTAAATTTGCTGTTAAAGAGAATATAGACCTTACGGTTGTAGGGCCTGAGGCCCCGTTAGTAGATGGGATTGTAGATATTTTCAGTAAATATAAATTAAAGGTTTTTGGGCCTGATAAAAAAGCGGCAATTTTAGAGGACAGCAAGGTTTTTTCAAAACGCCTTTTGAGAAAACATGGTATACCAACCGCTGACTTTAAGTGTTTCGATAATTATCAACATGCTAAACAGTATGTTTCATCAAAAGTGGCGCCAATAGTAGTAAAGGCTGATGGGTTGAGTAAGGGCAAAGGAGTTTTTGTCTGTAAAACTAATGATGAAGCTCTGAAGGCAATAGACTCTATCATGAAGGATAAAGTGTTTGGTAATGCGGGAAGCCAGGTAGTGATAGAAGAGTGCCTGATAGGAGAAGAGATTTCGCTGCTGGCCTTTACCGATGGGAGAAATATTGTTGCCATGGAAAGTTCCCAGGACCATAAGACTATTTTTGACGGAGATCAGGGTCCAAATACAGGAGGCATGGGTGCGTACTCACCTGTTCCTATAATGACGGATAAGTTGTATCTCCAGATAGAGAAAGAGATACTTGTGCCAACCGTTCATGCTATGAATAGAGAAGAAAGACCTTACAAAGGTGTTATTTATATCGGTCTGATGATAACGTCTTCTGGCCCCATGGTACTGGAATTTAATGTGCGTTTTGGAGACCCGGAAGCCCAGGTAATACTTACTCGAATGAAAAGCGATATTGTTCCAATTATGCTGGCCACAATTACCGGAGAGTTGGACAAGGTTGATTTAGATTGGTATTCACAGGCATCGGTTTGTGTTGTAATGGCTTCGGGTGGCTATCCTGGTAGTTACGACAATGGAAAACAAATTACCGGATTGGATTCATTAAAGAATCAAAAGGATATATCTGTCTTTCATGCCGGTACGAAATCAGCAGACGGGAAGATCATAACAAATGGAGGTCGTGTTTTAAATATTGTTGCTTGTGGTGAAGATATAGAGGCCGCACAGAAAAAAGTGTATGAAGCGGTGAGTAAAATATCATTTGACGGTGCGCATTATCGCAGGGACATCGCTGATAAGTCCATAACCAAACCTCCCGTTTCTACCACTTAAAATGGAAACGAAGGAGACCCTCCAGTACGCATAAGTAAAAATGAAGGATAACAGGCGCTCTATTAAAAATATAGCAGAGAAGTTAGGCAGGGGGGCTAAGAGTGCTTCTGAAGAGATCAGGGAGAGATTACCTGCTTATATTGAGCTGTTAAAAACGCTTGCCAGGCTGGGGAAAAATATATCACTTGATGTTGACAATGGGGTCTTGAAGATAAGAGAGGGATTTGTCAACAATTACCTGAGTGAAGTATCCATTGAGGATAAGGGTTTACGGTCAATCAAAGTTTCCTGTGAAGACGGAAACGCTTCATTTTCAATAGAATTTAAAAAACTCCTTTTTGATGGCATAATAAAGATGCCGTTTACCGTTGAACATTTTGTTTTCAATAAGGACGAAAGGACAGTGACGTTTAAATTCGGTGAAAAAAAAATAGACAAAGTAAACAACTATTATTCAAAGATATTATTCTGGTTTAGTTTATCAGTAATCAGCATATTTTACGACAAAGGAGACGGTATAAAAAATAGTATCTTCAGTCAGGATTCACTTACGGTTAACCCTGACGGCACACATACTATAGACCTTAATAAGATCTCGGAGTTAAGAGAATTGTTTAGCAAAAATGTGGTGAATGTCAGATACTGGGATCTGATTTCAATGGATAAGCTGTCATTTGAAAAAGGACTGATAACGCTAAGGCTTTCTCGCAAGCTGACAAACATTGTAAGAACGGCCATTGGGATTGTTGAAGTACTTCCAAAAGGCCGGTTTATCAGGCCATTATTGAACCGATTTTAAAAAATCTTTCTTGACAAATTAATACATATATATATAAATGGATCTCTGTTTTTTAGAGGTAGAGATCCGTCAGAATTATAGAGTTGTTAGAGTAATTTAAGGCAATGTTAAGGTCAAGGCACCTGATTGTCCGTACCTTTTAATTAAGGCTGGAAGTAAACAATCGCCACAAATTATTCTTTATCTTTCTACTTAAGAAAGGGGGGGTAGAGAATGGAAGCATTCGGAAGACATCTTTTACTTGAGATGTGGGATTGTAACAGGTATATCCTTAATGATCCTGAAAAGATCACGCAAATTATGTGCGATGCCGCAAATGATGCTGGCGCGACCGTAGTCAAATCGATATACCACGAATTTGATCCTCCGGGAATAACTGCTGTAGCTATCTTATCAGAGTCACATATTTCAGTACATACATGGCCTATAGAAGGATATGTAGCTGTTGACGTGTTTACTTGTGGAACAGTAGCTGATCCTCAGCTGGCTATCAAGAGCTTACTGGAGGGTTTTGAACCCAAAGAGCATACTTCCGTGGAGATTAAGAGGGGCTCTCCATATATTAAAGAGACGATGCTGTCTAAAGTCTCTTCTGTAACTTAGGGAAAATAAACTGAAAAAAGACATTCCTTCACGCTGGATTTACGATTACTTCAGTCCGTATGAAGTCCACAAACACGCTCTAAAGCAGACACTGTATCATGGGCATTCAGAATATCAGGAGATTATGATTGCTGAAACTGAATGTTTTGGTAGATGCCTGATACTTGATAATGAATTTCAATCGGCTGAGCGGGATGAGTTTATCTATCACGAAGCCATGGTTCAGCCGGCTATGATCTTACATCATGATCCAAAAAAAGTAGCCATCATTGGTGGTGGTGAGGGCGCTGCAATAAGAGAGGTCCTTAGTCACAAGACGGTTGAGATGGCAGTGATGGTGGATTTAGATGAAAAGGTGGTGGAGTGTGCGAAAGAATTTCTGCCAACCTTTCATGATGGCAGCTTCTCTGATGAAAGAGCTACGGTCTTGTTTGAAGATGGCCGAAAGTTCTTGGAGGAGACTGATGTCACATTTGATGTGATAATTATTGATATTACATGCCCTCTGGAAGCAGGTCCCGCTTACAAGCTGTTTACCAAAGAATTCTATGATCTTGTAAAACGGAAACTTACACCACAGGGATTACTATCAGTCCAGGCAAGTACTGTTTCTCATACAGCTCTAACCACGTATTCCGTCATTAGCAGAACACTCAGTGAGGTATTTAACAATGTATTCCCTTCTGTAGCACATATTCCTTTTTTTGCCATGCTCTGGGGATTCTGTCTGGCGACAAATGATATAGATCCAGCTCAGATAAGCAGTGAAGAGATAGATCGCAGGATTTCTGAAAGGGTCACGAGAGAATTGAGGTACTATGACGGTATTACCCACCAGGCACTCTTTAACGTTCCAAAATATGTAAGGAAGGCACTGAAAGAACAGACACACATCAATATGGACAACAATCCCCTTATGGAGCAATTTCCTGGCCTGTCTGAGAAAGACTAACGGTAAAATATCTGATAAAGATATGTCTCTTTTGCTCACTTTCTACATTTCTACACCAAGAACGTTAACAGCTTTTTCCAGAAGCTCGTCTGAGTTAAAAGGCTTTGCTAGATAGGCATCCGCACCAATGCTTTCCCAAATATGCTTGTCAAATCCCTGTCCCTTTGCCGTAAGGATCAAGATATAAATATCCTTTACTCCAAGTATATTCTTTACCGTATTGCATAGTTCTAATCCACTCATTTCCGGCATCATAACATCAAGAAGTACAAGCTCAGGCTTTTCTCTCCGGATAGCATCAAGGGCCTGTACTCCGTTGGATGCAGTCAAGGAAGGAGGCGTAGACATAATATTTTTTCAGTTACATCGTATGAGAGGTTTTAATGCTTCGACTTTACTCTGTATTGAGTCACTCTCTGCATAGCCAGCTGCTGACAGTATCACATTATAAAAAAGCACTTAATGCGATTGTACATAACTGGAAATTACAGATTTTAAATTATTATTCCTTGCAATAAAGTCACAATGAACACAAAGAGTAAAAACGGGTAAAGTCTCTCATTGTAACTAAGGTATTTCGAAGGGCATATTCAGGGATTTCGAAGGGCATATTCAGGTTTTCCCTGATTGTTATCGTAAAGTGAATTGTTTATAATCCCAATCGTAATTTCCTCGCATATGGCAAAAGTGCCAGTAGTTTCATAATAAATTTCTATAAGGGCAAACTCTGGGTGACCAGAGGACGCAAAGTAAAGGGTCTTTAAATATACACAGGTGTGTGGTGGCGAGTATAAATGTTTCCGTCGCCTGAAGGGAAACAACCCTGCCAAAGACAGCCTTACTGCCGAAGATGTTTTATATCTTTGCAGTAGGGCTTTTTTTGTTTATGGGTTAAGAGTGCAAAACAAAAATGGCTTGATGAGAAAGTACCATTTTGCTCTTAGATTGGAGCAAGGACTATGGGTGCAGAATTTACATTTTGAATGGTGTAAATAGGAGAGAAAGGGGGATTCCTATATTATGGACAAGAATGAGAAGCTGACACTATACGGGACCATAACCGGATTAACGTTATGCGCAGGATTCCTGATATGGGTAGTAGTTGGGCTTTGCAAATACCAGGGCTGGATTACGTAAGGCATTATTCCTAAACTTTAGTAACCGCAGGCTTTAGCCTGCGCTTTTCATCATCTGCAGGGTATTTGGATTCTCGTAAGTTACGCAACCTAAAGGATGCGGCTGCCCAGCTGAACATACGTTTGGTACGGACGGGCAGGCAGTCATGTAGGGATACGGTATAAAGACAATATATATAAACAATCATTATCAACACAGATCGGGAATCTATTGTGAATTTACTAACACGTTTACTGAGATATTTCATTATCAACCAAGAAGAGGAGAATAAAAATGGTGTCTATTCTGAATCGTCTGTTTTTTGTGGTTATGTTTTCATTACTTGTTTCAGGAATTTACTCCGTAGGGTTCAGTGGTGAGTCATATGCCGGTGATAACAATGGTACTACCGGAGGTGGACCAGCTATCAGTGATGACGGAAGCAGTGATGACGGAAGCAGCGATGGCAAGAGTCATGACGATGGCAGTAGTGACGGCAACAGCGGCGGTAAAAAGAAGAAGCCAAAGAAACAGTGGCTAACTGATGGAAATGCAGATATCGACTCAAGCCAGAATTTCCTGGGTACAACCGATGATGCAGACCTTGTCATAAAGACAGACAATACGGAAAAAGTACGGGTTACGACTGACGGCAACATCGGTATCGGAACTGATAGCCCAACCGGGACACTCCATGTAGAAGGTGGAAGCGCTGACGGCGTTGCAGGCGGTAAGGACATAATCCTTGATGCACAGGACGGGGGTCCTGACGGAGGAGCCGGTGGAAACATACTTCTACTTCCTGGAGCAAGCGGAGACGGTTCTGCCTCTACAGGTAAGGTGTTGGTAGGTACAGATAGTTCAATCCTTTCGCTGGACGTAAACGGAGCGATCAGGATAAGAGGCGGTGCTCCCTTGGTTGGCTGGGTGCTTACGGCGCTTGACTCGGACGGTACTGCCGTATGGCAGGACCTGAATGTTAATGATGCCGATTCCGATCCGACAAACGAATTTCAGACGCTGGTCCGGACAGATAACAATGTAACGCTTTCAAATGGTGGCGGTACGGTAAGTGTTGCGGATGATGATTCAGATACCGCTAATGAGCTGCAATCATTAAGTGTATCCGGTACTGATCTGACCCTGACGAATGGGGGTGGTACGGTAAGTATTGCCGACAATGACAATGACACCTCTAATGAGTTAAATACCTCTTTCTCTCTTAGCGGTAACAGTCTGGAGATTACCGATGCCGGTGGAACATTATCCGTAAATTTGGCCGGACTGGGTGACGATGCGGATGCAGATCCCACAAATGAATTACAGACACTGAGTCAAGTTGGTGATGATGTTACTCTTTCTAATGGTGGAGGAACTATCAGTGTTGCTGATGGCGACAATAATTCTGCAAATGAGTTGAATACCGGAGCATCATTAACCGGTACAGATTTGAAGATATCAGACGCGGGCGGCGACAAGACCGTAGATCTCAGCAGTCTGGTAAATGATGCTGATGCTGACCCTGTGAATGAAATACAGGCGATGAGTCAGGTTGGTAACAGTGTTACTCTTTCTAATGGGGGAGGAACAATCAATGTAGCAGATGGTGATAGTGATTCTGGTAATGAGTTAAATACCGGTGCCTCCCTGGCAGGAAACAGTTTATCTATTACCGATGCTGGCGGAGCTGTCACCGTAGATCTCAGCGCTCTCGCGGACGATGCGGACGCTGATCCAACAAATGAGTTGAACACTGGTGCATCTCTAACCGGTACAAGTTTGAAGATTACCGATGGTGGAGGCGACAAAATAGTTGACCTCAGCACTCTGGTAAACGATGCAGATGCAGATTCAACTAACGAGTTGAATGCTTCAGTAGTTTTAAATGGTTCAACTCTGGAGTTAACAGATGCCGGTGGTACCATAACAGCCGATCTCAGCAGCTTAGACAACAGTGAAGTTGATCCGGAGGTTGGTCCAAATACAACGAACTTTATGCCTAAATGGGATGGTTCAGCACTTGTTACTGGAACAATATTTGATGATGGTAACAAAGTCGGTATAGGTACTATTAACCCGGAGACGTCTCTTCATATAGTAACGGATAATGCATTTCCGTTGATAGCGGAGCGGGTAGTTGATAATAACACTGGTCCTCTGGTACGTCTCAGGAAGTCGAGAGGGGCAATTAATCTTAAATCCGCTGTAAATCACAATGACTATATCGGGCAATTATCCTTTGATGGCTGGAATGGGTCTTCATATGTTAAAGGTGCATCTATTATAGGGAAGGTTGATGGCATACCTTCTTCCGGTAATATTCCCGGACGCATGGAGTTTCTTACCAATAATGGTTCAGGGCCGTCAGAGAAGATGCGGATAGACAAAAACGGCAACGTCGGTATTGGTACAATTAATCCCGGTGCAAAACTTGATATTTTCGGTAACATTAAAATCGAAGATGGAACAGAGGGCGCAGACAAGGTCTTAACATCAGATGCGAACGGTGTTGGTACATGGCAGGATGCAGCTGCTGATGACGACTGGACAATCAGTGGAAATGATATCTATTCCGCAGTTACCGGCAACGTCGGCGTCGGTACAATTGCCCCTGCAACAAAGCTGGATGTTAATGGTACGGTTACGGCAACGGGATTGACCGTGCCGGGCGGCAGCATAATAACGGATGCGGTTACCTCTAATACTTTTGTTGGAGTTGGTACAGGTAGTTCCAATACAACTGGTACAAGTAATACCGCTATAGGTGCTCAAGCACTAAGATCAAATACTACAGGTACAGAGAATACGGCCTTTGGACAAGGTGCATTACAGACTAATACCGGCATCAACAATACTGCCACTGGCGCCTTAGCATTATTAAGGAACACTACAGGTAACCACAATACTGCTAATGGATACCATGCACTTGTAAACAACACTACAGGCTCACGTAACGTAGCAGTTGGGCTTAATGCACTAGCCAATAACACTACTGCAAGCAATAACACGGCTACTGGAAATAGTGCACTTGTATTCAATGTCACAGGTGATAGTAATACTGCAAATGGATCATGGTCATTAATGAAAAATGTTTCAGGTAGTTATAATTCTGCATACGGAGGCGGGGCTTTAAGAGAGAACACTACAGGTGATGGTAACACCGCCCTGGGATACGTTGCATTAAATAACAATACTACGGGTCAAAATAATACGGCTGTTGGACATTCAGCATTACAAAAAAATACAACTGGCGCTAATAATGTTGCTTTCGGACCTATTGCATTGTTTAGCAATACTACGGGGCAAGGTAACATTGCCATTGGACGAGAGGCGCTAAGGAATAATACCACAGGTTCTGCTAACCACTCTATAGGAGTCGAATCAATGTGGTCTAACACTACAGGTACTAATAATGTAGTTAATGGAGCCACAGCACTAAAGGCAAACACAACAGGCAATAATAATGTTGCAATTGGTCGCTCTGCTCTTATCAAAAATACCGAAGGTACAAATAATACTGCTATAGGAGGCACGGCATTAGCTTTTAATATAATAGGCAATCATAACACTGCTATTGGTAACAGTGCCGGCTTTTCTTCAACAGGCTCTAGTAACGTATTTTTGGGATACGAAGCAGGTAAAAATGAAACTGGAGATAACAAGTTACATATTGCTAATAATTCAACGAATACCCTGATCTACGGTGACTTTGCAAGCGGCCGGGTTGGTATCGGAACTACTGCACCGGATAGTGAATTGCACGTCGAGGGTAATATAAAGATGGTAGACGGCAGTCAGGCTGCCGGGCTTGTCTTGACATCTGACGCGAACGGTGTTGGTACATGGCAGTCTGGATCTGGCGATAACGACTGGACAATCGACGGAACCGATATGCATTCTACAGTTACGGGAAATGTCGGCATTGGAACAACCACACCTGGCTCAAAGCTGGATGTTACCGGTACAATAACGGCAACGGGATTAACTGTGCCGGGCGGCAGCATAACTACAGACGCTATTGCTTCTAACACATTTCTCGGCCAGAGTGCTGGTAGTTCCAACACAACAGGTACCCAAAACACTGCTGTTGGAAATGGGACGTTACAACTGAATACAACAGGTGCTAATAATAATGCTTTCGGGCATGGTGCATTGTATGCTAATACTATCGGTACCTATAATAACGCATTTGGCCTTTTCGCTCTTAATAGTAATACGGAAGGCCAAAATAACATAGCAATTGGGACCAATGCCTTAAGAAATAGCACCACTGCAAGCAATAATAATGCTGTTGGAGGTGGCGCATTAACTAGTAACACAACAGGAAACAATAATGTTTCTGATGGCTATTCAGCGTTAATGAATAACACAACAGGTTCCAGTAATACTGCCAATGGTTCTTTCTCACTTCTTGCTAACATTACAGGTAACCACAATACTGCAGTAGGTCACAATGCAGGACATGACTCAATAGGATCGAATAATGTATTCCTTGGTCATAACGCAGGCTATTATGAAACAGGAGACAAAAAACTGCATATCAGTATTCATGGAACAGACACCCTGATCTACGGTGATTTTGCAAATCATAAAGTCGGTATCAGTACGACTAATCCCGGGCAGACTCTGACGGTTGGTGGAACGATGGGGATTCTTGAGGGCGGAGCAACGCCATCTTTCCACACTATCTTCCAGGGAGGTGATCAGGCTGCTGATATTACCTATACGTTGCCAACAGGGCAGGGTGGTGCAGATACCGTCCTGACAAATGACGGCAGCGGCATTCTCTCATGGGGAGCGGTAGCAAGCGGATTGTGGACTCTCAACGGCAGTGATGCTACCTACGACACCGGCAATGTCGGTATCGGCACAACTACACCAGCAACAGAGCTGGATGTCAGCGGTACGATTACAGCAACAGGTCTGACTGTTCCTGGAGACAGTTTAATAACTGATAGTGATATACCTCATAATACATTCCTTGGTCTGGGTGCAGGTATAACTAATACTGGGGCATCTAACACCGGTCTTGGACACAACGCATTAAGAATTAGTACTGGGGGTTCTAACACAGCTATTGGTTGGGGCACATTGACAAATAATACAACGGGTAGTCAAAATACCGCGGTTGGTAACAGTGCATTACAAAATAATACTACAGGGGTATTTAATACGGCTTTGGGTTTAGGAGCACTAAAAGATAATACCGAAGGTGATAGGAATACAGCAACAGGATATACTGCATTACGTAATAACACTACTGGTATCGGTAACGTTGCAAATGGATGGGGGGCATTGGCAGGCAATACAACTGGTGGCCAGAACCATGCCATTGGTTATAATTCTCTTGTTAGTAATACTGCCGGGTCAGGTAACTGCACACTTGGAGGTGGTACATTGAATAAGAACATAGACGGGGATTATAATATTGCAATTGGTCACGCAGCACTAAGGGATAAGACTGCCGGTGATTACAATATTGCCATTGGATCCGGTGCGATGCAATTTACCGAAGATGCAAATAATAACATTGCTGCCGGACGGAGCGCACTGTCTAACCACACTACAGGTGATGAAAATATTGCTCTGGGGCTCTTTTCTCTGACTGGAAACACTACCGGAACAGGAAATGTTGCTATAGGTACAAGCGCTGGTTATTCTAGTGCAGCAGGATCAAATAATGTATTTATCGGAAAGTATGCTGGAGTTAACGGAATTGGTTCCGGAAACGTATTTCTCGGATATGAAGCCGGTAAAAATGAATCAGAGGATAACAAGCTTCATATCGGTAATAGTGCAACGAATACCCTGATCTACGGTGATTTTGCGAGCGGCAGGGTTGGTATCGGGACTACCGCTCCGGATGCTGAATTACATGTTGAGGGTAATATAAAGATGGTAGACGGCAGTCAGGCAGCCGGGCTTGTCCTGACATCAGACGCGAACGGTGTCGGTACATGGCAGGCTGGGGCAGGCGATAACGACTGGACAATCGACGGAGCCGATATGCATTCATCGGTTACCGGAAATGTTGGTATCGGCACAACGACACCAGCAACAGAGCTGGATGTCAACGGTAGGATTACCGGTACCGGTTTGACAGTTCCGGGAGGCAGTATAACTACAGACGCTATTGCTTCTAACACATTTCTCGGCCAGAGTGCTGGTAGTTCCAACACAACAGGTACCCAAAACACTGCTGTTGGAAATGGGACGTTACAACTGAATACAACAGGTGCTAATAATAATGCTTTCGGGCATGGTGCATTGTATGCTAATACTATCGGTACCTATAATAACGCATTTGGCCTTTTCGCTCTTAATAGTAATACGGAAGGCCAAAATAACATAGCAATTGGGACCAATGCCTTAAGAAATAGCACCACTGCAAGCAGCAATACTGCTATTGGCAATGGTGTACTGCAGAGTACAACAGGTGGCACTAATACTGGTATTGGCGCCTCAGCACTAGTTCATAACCTTGCAGGTAGCTCAAATGTAGCTATTGGTTACGAAGCGATGAATTGGAACACTTCTGGCAGTAATAATGTTGCTAGTGGGCATTTTGCACTTAAAAACAACACTACAGCAAATAGTAACACTGCAATTGGATTTTATTCACTATCGAAGAACACAACTGGATCACTTAACACGGCTATAGGAAATGGAGCATTATTGAACAACCTTACCGGTACCAATAATGTTGCCATCGGTGGACAGGCTGGCGCTAATGCAATAGGCTCAAATAATATTTTTATTGGGGCCCATGTGGGAGGCAGTCAAACAACAGGGGACAACAAGCTCCATATCGGGTTTGGCAACAACACGTTGGTCTACGGTGATTTTTCAAATAACCTTGTTGGTATTAATACGACAGATCCCGGACAGACGCTGACGGTTGGTGGAACGATGGGGATTCTTGAAGGCGGAGGAACGCCATCTTTCCATACTATCTTCCAGGGTGGTGATCAGGCTGCTGACATTACCTATACGCTACCAACAGGTCAGGGTGGCACAAATACCGTCCTGACAAATGACGGTAGTGGTATCCTCTCATGGGGAGCGGTAGCAAGTGGTTTGTGGACTCTGAATGTTAATGATGCTTATTTTAATACCGGAAATGTCGGTATTGGTACAACGACACCTGAGACAGAGCTGGATGTTGCTGGCACAATTACGGCAACAGGTTTAACTGCGCCTGGTGGAAATATAGTAACGGATGCCGCTATTCCTTCTAACACATTTCTTGGTCTGAGTGCAGGTAGTTCGAATACAACAGGTATCCAGAATACGGCTATTGGAGGCAGTGCATTATTATCCAATACTACTGGTCGCGCTAACACTGCAGTTGGATTAAGTGCATTGCGATTAAATGAAGATGGTGTAGAGAATACTGCAGTTGGTCTCGGTGCTCTCCAGTTTAATACTTCAGGCTCATGGAACACGGCACTGGGATTAGCAGCATTACAAAGGAATACAACAGGCGTAAACAACACCGCTGTAGGGTTGCATGCTTTAGTATCAAACACGACAGGAGCCAGCAACATAGCTGTTGGAAGAGAGGCATTGTTTAGCAACATAACTGGTGGAAGCAACACTGCAATTGGAAAAGCTTCGCTCAAATTAAATACTACAGGTGGTGCTAACACTGCCATTGGAGTCAACGCCTTAAGAGATAATACCATAGGTCAATTTAATACCGTTATTGGCGGCTTGGCAATGCTAAGCAACATAGATGGTATTAGAAATGTCGCTAATGGTTACCAGGCACTTTTTAAGAACACCTCAGGTAGCGGTAATGTTGCTATTGGACTCGACTGCATGAAGTCTAACACTACAGGTAATCTTAATATTGCAATTGGTCAGAATTCACTACCAAGTAATAGCACAAGTGACAATAATACCGCTATTGGTTTTGAAGCGGGTCATAATACTTTAGGTGCTGGTAATGTATTCCTGGGTTTCAAAGCAGGTTGGACAGAAACAGGATCTGACACGTTGTACATTGCAAATAGTGGTGCTAACACCTTGATCTATGGTGATTTTGCAGGAAGCAGAGTAGGTATCAATACGACAACCCCTGGTGGTTTGTTAGGTCTGAAAGACGGGAATACTTTCCTGGATGTGGATGGAAGCAATAATTTGACTTTCACGGATAGTGTGACGGGTACGAAGACACTTGCGGAGTTGGTAGGTGGTGGCGGGCTGTGGAATACGGCTACGGGAGGAATACATTATAGTTCCGGCAAAGTCGGTATTGGGACGACAACTCCTGGGGCAGGCTTGCACATAGCCCAGGATGTAGATACTAATGCGGGTGGATTGGCTGTTGTTAATAGTGGTAATACAAGAGGAGGATATTTCTTTGCTGATAGTTCTGATGTTGTCAGGATAGAATCAGGTGGTTCTGGAATAGGAGATTTAGCTATTAATACGGGAGGTGGTAACGTCAGCATTGGAACAACGTCGGCATCCCCTGACACTGAAAATCTTACAATTGACTCTGGTGTTGGTGGTGCTGGTGGAATTGCACTGATGCGAGGCGTGGTTACCACCTCAACAGGCGGCCTTGGTGATATTGGTTTTTATAATGGTTCAACGACAAAAAGAGCTCGTATTTTGGTCTCAGCAGATGGCAGTGAAAATAGTAGCTGGTTTAGGTTCTATACTTCAACGGGAGGCACTCTAGCCGAAAACTTTGTCATAAAAGGAAATGGCAACGTCGGCATTGGGACAACGGGACCTGGCAATAGACTACATATTACTGGTAGATCCGCTACACCTTCACTTAGATTAGGAAGTACATCTGAAGGGAATTATTGGGACATTGGGAGAGAAAATGCAGCCACAGGAGATTTTCTATTTATTGGGACAAATGGTGCTGATAATCCAGTAGAAAGAATGAGAATAAATGAAAATACAGGCAACGTCGGTATCGGCACGACAAATCCCGGTAGTTTCAGGCTGGCAGTAAATGGCAGTGCCGCAAAACCAGGAGCTGGTAGCTGGTCAAACTTTTCAGACGAAAGGCTGAAGACAATTTATGGTAATTTTGATACAGGATTGGATGAAGTCTTAAAGTTGCAGCCGATTAATTATAGATATAATAAAGATAATCCAATGAATCTTCCTGACGAAGGCAATCATATTGGCTTCAGCGCACAGAAAGTTCAGAAAGTAATACCAGAGGCAGTGACTGAAAATAGTGAGGGTTATCTCCTGGTAAACAATGACCCGATTATGTGGGCAATGCTTAATGCTATTAAAGAGCTAAAAACCGAGAATGATCTAGTAAAAAACGAAAACAGTCAACTGAAAGAAAAACTTACCGCATTGACAGAACGGCAGTCCGCTATTGAGGATATGCTGCTTGCATTATCAACTAATCTTCCAAAGGAGAAGCTGGTGAAGCTGGGAATTAGTCAGTAGTAATTGGTTGGTAGTTTAGTCAATGGATATTGGTAATTGAAGGGGACAGGGGTCTTTGCGATTCTTGTCCCTTCCTTTTATGCGATAAAGTGTCCAGAGGGTCAGTCTTTATATTTAAGCTGATTCAGGAAAATGACGGTTGGAAGTAGGCAAGAAACAGGACAATCTGTAGGGTGCGTTTATTACGTGCCAATCAATGTTAGTCAATGTTGAGTAAGGAAACCCGACCTACAGACTGGATTCCCGATCAACAGAATACGGGAATGACAGAATTCTTACATAAAAGATAAAATATATAGAAGATATATATTCAACGCCTTATGATCATTCCGTAACAATATTCGCTCAATTTAGGCCAGAATAATACGGGAAGTGGCAATATAAGATTTTACTTTTCTGCCTGTTTTATTGAAAGAGAGATCCTTTTCATTTCGACATCAACGTCAAGGACTTTGACTTTAACGATATCTCCAACGGATACATGACCCTTTATGTCTTTGACGAATTTGTTGGCAATTTCTGAGATGTGGACGAGTCCGTCCTGGTGTACACCTATATCCACAAAGGCCCCAAAGTTGGCCACATTGGTTACCGTTCCCTCAAGCACCATGCCAGTTTCCAGATCTTCAATTTCATTAATTGAATCGTCAAAAGTGGCAGTAACAAATTGTTTGCGGGGATCACGTCCTGGCTTCTTAAGCTCTTCCAGTATGTCGGTTATTGTGGGAAGCCCGGCTTTCTCGCTGACAAAGGTGTGAGGGTCAAGTGTTTTAACCAGTTCCTCGCAGCCAATTATCTCACTCGGGTCCTTCTGCAGGTTTTCTGAAATCGCGTCTACAATATAATAGCTCTCGGGATGAACGGATGAGTTATCGAGCAGATTGGCAGAATTGCGGATACGCATGAAGCCGGCACACTGTTCAAATGCCTTGGGGCCCAGTTTACTGACTTTGAGAAACTGTTTCCTGCTGGAGAACAGCCCGTTCTGATTACGGTGGCTTACAATGTTTTCCGCAAGACTGCCGCTTATACCGGCTACATAGGAGAGCAGCTCCTTCGATGCGGTATTAACGTCAACGCCCACATAGTTGACACAGTCTTCGACAACATCATCCAGCTTCTTCTTGAGTTTTTTCTGCTGTACATCATGTTGATATTGGCCTACACCTATGGATTTCGGATCGATCTTTACCAGTTCTGCCAGTGGGTCCTGCAGGCGACGTGCGATACTCACTGCCCCTCGAACGGTGATGTCCTTGTCCGGAAATTCCCTTGCGGCAACTTCAGACGCGGAGTAGATAGACGCTCCGGATTCATTAACTATTACCACTTTTATTTTTTTCTTAAACTCTTTTGCCTCATCCTGGTCCAGTGCCCAGCTTACAAACTTGTCTGTTTCCCGTGATCCGGTACCATTGCCAATGGCTACCAGTTCTACATTATATTTTTTAAACCAGTTATGTAATATCTTTGCTGATCCTTCGAAGTCCTTTCTGGGTTCAGTAGGGTAAATAACTGCGTCATCAAGGAGTTTTCCGGTATTATCCAGCGCTACAATCTTGCAACCGGTACGGAAACCCGGATCGATTCCTACAATATTACATCCACCTCCCGGAGGAGCAAGAAGTAAACTATTGAGATTTGAGGCAAATGTCTCTATCGCTTCCTCGTCTGCCTTATCTTTATTTTCAAGGCGAATCTTCGAAATTATGGATGTCTTCATCAGACGGTTGTATGAGTCTTCAATTGCCTCTGATACAATATCTGCTGACTTATTCTTCCTGTTCCCAATTATACTGTTTCTCAGTTTTGTAAGAATTTCTTCATCCTCTACCTCAATGGTAAAAGTGATTACTCCTTCGTTTTCCGCGCGTCTTAAGCCCAGCATATTGTGACTTGAGATAGAGTCTACCGTATGATGATAATCATAATACATATTGTATTTTGTATTCTTCTCTTTGTATTCTTTCTTTACCTTTGAAATATAGTTGCCTTCTTCATGCATCTGTTTGTAGACGATGCTTCTATAATCAGCATTTTCTGACATAGTTTCTGAAATAATATCCCTGGCTCCTGCCAGCGCCTCGTCAACGCTATTTACGTCATTATAGTCAGGCATACACACTGTGGCTAAGTTAACAGGATCAAATCCATCTTCCATTTCTAATATTTTCAGCGCTAATGGCTCCAATCCCTTTTCTCTGGCAATGGTAGCACGGGTCCTTCTCTTTGGTTTGAAGGGGAGGTAAAATTCTTCCAGTTCGTTCTTGGATAAGCAATCACGTATAGTTTTTTCAAGCTCAGGTGTCATCTTGCCCTGCTCAATAATAGTTTTCGTTACCGTCTCCTTCCTCTCCTGGAGCTCTCCCAGATAGATGTTACGCTCTTCTATATTACGGAGTGCAACTTCATCAAGGCCACCGGTTACTTCCTTACGGTACCTTGCTACAAAAGGGACTGTGTTGCCCTCGGCAAAGAGGGATAGTACCTTGATAACTATTGGTTTTGGCAGATTGAGTTCATCTGCAATAATATGTGTATTATCCATAAGTTTAGTTTCTTAATAATAATATTTTGACAACTTTTGGCAAAAAAATAATAATCTACCGCTCCCCGGCGCCCTTTGTCCAGGGAGCGGTGAGCTGTTTCTTTTTCGACTCGTACGGGTTAGATCTTAGTAGAAAGGTAGATCCTTATTGCTTCTTACTGGTACGTACAGGATGAGTTTTCGGTAATTCTCCGGCAATTTCAGCTGCTTCCAGTGAACACTCTGAGTGTCCCCATCCGCTTACACTGGTAAAGCCAGTTATGTCGTAAACAATATTGTCATCTTTAGTGGGACTGACACCTTTAGGGATATAATCCAGGTTGAGTTTGTGACGAAGTTTCCATGCAATATTGTGGTCTGCGCAAGAACTGTCACCGCTGACACCAATTGCTCCCAGGATTTTACCACTGCTGTCGTACAGCGCTAAACCCCCACCAAACACATTTACTCCTCCAATCTTGTAACCTACCATAGGATCATTTAACGTTCCTATGTTTTCTGATGGTCCGCGATAAGCAACCTCTATATTAACGGGATTACTATGCTGCAAGCCGTATAAGCTGCCAAGCGGTTGGGTTATTCCAAATAGATTTGCGGTAGATAACGCAAGTTCTGGAAGACTGAAGGCATTCGCAGTATTTGCTTTTTGTGCGGAGATAATACGGCTTCCGGGCCATTGATCACCTCTGTCGTTGCCAGAGAAAACTACAGCTTTCACTACCCCGTCCCTGTCAACTACCGTTGCCCACATATTAAGACCAAACCCCCCGTTCTCCTCTCCAACAATACTCTTCAGAGCTTCCTTGATTTCTACATGCGTTGGTAAGCTGTCAGCAAAAGATTGAAGTGAAAACAGTGTTGAAAATAACATAAATGCGAAAAATGTAAAAACTGCCTTGTTCTTCTTCATAATAATAACCTTTCTTTTGTAATTCATTGTTGATCCTGATTATATGAGAATTTAATATTTTTATACTCATCTCAAAACTGTTTTTGGAGAAAATCCGAAAACAACTTTGCCCGAGCAAAGTCCTCGGCGTTTTTTGTCCGGGGATAACTGCAACCAGGCTTTAGTTTTTTGAAAAGCCAAAAACCAAACCGATTTTAGTATATACTCATCTCCGTATTTAATGGAACGGAATGATAAAGATACATAATATTTAAGTCAAGGGGAAAAAGGATGGTCCTGCAAAATGTGGTTTTTGGCATGGTCCTGACAAATTATTTTAAAGTACAAGGAGGTAAGCAAATATACTTTGCCACTATTTCGTTGAGAATTTGTTCTAAGTCTGGTGTTATTAATGTTTCAACTTTTTAGGCTTCGTCTTAACGAGGTAGCTGAAACACGTTACATTCTGGTGGAGAAGGGAGGGTTTCAGGATCGGATTTCCTGGCTGTCCGGTCTGGTATAGTCGGGCAAAAGTACGATTTGTAATGTGACTGTTCATTTTACTTCCGCAAGTTTTTCAGTAACAGCAACTCTTTTTATTATATCCAGCTAGACAGGTTTCATAAGAGTGGTAAATCTATAAGGACTAATCAACAATTAATTTATACTTGAAATAGGTATAAAATGGATGTATCTTTTTATGTTGTCGGAATTTAACGAATTTAAACATAGGAGTAGTTTTTGGCAAAATCCAGAGTTGCGCTGATATTAATTATAGTTTTTTCTGTTTTAGGGTGTGTCCTTATAGGTGGATATGTAACCCTTAAAAAATTTACGTCAGATAGGGCAATTAAGACAAAGATCACGAGTACATTAGAAGATTATACTGGCGGTAAGTGCTATATTGAGAATGCGCATTTTGATCTTTTTAAAGGAATTACTTTACATAAGGTCAAGTTTGAAGGGGTGGAACCGGAAAAATTACGCATTAATGCCGAAAAGATTTTTATCAGATATGAACCTTCAGCTTTATTAAGAGGAGAGATTTTAATCCATAGTATTATGATTATTTCTCCCGAACTGTTTTTACTCAGGCAAAAGGGTGCAATATGGAGATTTCTCCACGGTGTTAAAGCATATCTAGACCATGCAAATATAAAATATCCAACAGAACATCTGAGTGGTGGGGTTATTGTAAAGTCTGGTAAGGTTCACGTGTCTGACAAGGGAATCTTCAGGGAAGGTGTTTTAAATATAGAAAACCTGGATCTGTTTGGGCAGCAATTTGGGGGTTCGTTAAGGAATATCAATATTAAAGGAACTATACATGATGGATTCTGGAAGGGTATGGAACTTAATGTTGATACAAATCTTGCCACACCGGAACTTAAGTTAGTGGCCCGGTTTAAAGACAAGACAATGACTGAGGAGCTTATGAAGGAGTTACCCGTAATAGGAGAAAAATTCTGGAAAGAATATTCACCTGTAGGGAAGTTTAATTTAGATTGTACTCTCAATTTTAACAATAAGGAAGACAAGAGAAAACTGGACTATTTATTGGTACTTGATGTTGTTGATGGTGAGACAACATACGCAAAATGGCCGTTTCTGATAAAGCACGTTAATGGTAAATTAGAATTTTCCAGAGAAGGTGTCTTTTTAAGGAGCGTTAAGGGGGATGTTCAGAATGAGGGGCAGCAGACTCATGGAGAAGTTGATGCATTCTTTGGTGTTGGTAATGCGAGAAAAAATATAAATCTGAGTATACCAGACTTTAATATTTCGGAAACACTCCTGGAAATGATACCTGATGTGGGAGAAAAGGTCTGGAATGATTATCATCCAAAGGGCAATATAGACTTAACAATAAATTATATAAGCAATAAAGACGAATCCGTTGTTGATTATTCGGCTAAAGCATCGTGCAAAGGGATTGAAGTCAAAAATCCATTCCTTCCTTACGATATATCCAATATTATTGGTCTACTGGAAATGGACGGTAAAAATATCTATCTAAAAAATATGAGTGGATATCTTTTAAACGGGCCCAAGATCAACCATTCCACGATTGACGGAGTGATAAATCTTAAAAGCAAAGAAAAGAGATTTACGGTTTCAATCCCTAATCTGGATTTGACAGAAGATATTGTTAAGGGTATCCCGAAAAAGGGTGAAGCGATATGGTCTAAATATAAGCCTACAGGACAGGTTGATTTTATGCTGGATTATAAGGGATATGAAGATAGCAGTAAGGACGAATATAATATTACCGTAGATGGTAAGGGTAATGAGATTGAATATACTGATTTATCAATTGAACTGACAGATGTTATTGGCAGAGTTGTAGTCAGCAAAAATGATGTTCAGTTAAAAAATCTACGAGGCTATACTATTAATGGTGATCAACTCGCCCGTACTGTCTGTAACGGTGTATATGTTCTCAGAAGCAAAGACAAGAAAACATTATTCAATGTTTTAGACTTAAGGGTGACTCAAGAGCTATTAGATAAATTTTCAGGACTGATCAAAAAGGATTGGCTTAAGATAGAACCTGTGGGATGGGTAAGCGTTGTTCTTGACGATGAAGTTAATAATGCGGAAGGTAAGGAGAGGCATTCAACCATCATTGACGCCAAAGGATGCAAAGTCGGGCTCAACAACTTTCCTCTTACTATCTCTGATGTAGATGGCAGGATAAACATTGTAGGAGGGCAACTGGCTTGTAGAAACGTTAATGGAACATACTGTGGAGGCAGGATTAATGGTTCGATCGAAGCAGACAGGACATCACCAGGTGGAGAATACTCCGGGAAATTCAATTTTGAAAAAATATCTTTATCGAAATTGATGGAAAGTTTTATAAAAGAAGAGCAAAAATGGACAGGGGGTTGTGAAGGAAATATTGAGTTTCAAGGTAAAGGCAAAGACTTGAAAGATTTTACTGCCCATGGTAGTGCTAAATTACGAGAAGGTCATCTTGCTGAAATACCGGTATTATTGAGCATTTTAAAGATCTTGAATCTATCCGTACCCAAAAAAGAGTCATTTCATACGGTAAATTTAAAATATTCGGTTAAAGACAAAATTGTAAATATTGACGAGTTAGAGGTATTTAGTGACTCTATAGAGTTGGGTTGTATTGGAACGGTAGGTTTTGATGGCACAATTGATTTAATCGTAGTAGCAGGTTTAAATAGAGAGACTTTCTCACAGATACCCTTTATTGGTGGATTAATGGACTTTGTGGTTGGTGGTGTCAGAAAAAAATTGACTAAGGTACAAATAACGGGAACACTCTCAAATCCAGTGACTAAAATGATTGGGTTTAAACCATTTACTGATTCTGTCAAAAGAATTGTTGATGTACTGGTGCATCCTAAAGAAAACAAAGAAGAAGATGGGGAAAAGAGTAATGTTGAGACTAAGGCCGGTGAAAAAGCAAAGAGTCAGGCGCGTTAGCATTGGGTAAGGATTTACTGAATAAAAATGATATGATTATGACTAAATGTGTTGATTGGTAGCAATGATTCTTTTCCTGTTGACATTATCAGAATGCAATCAAAAATTTGATATGTTCTAATCTATTAAATAGTGTATAATAACCACTTTTCAGAGACCCATCAAAAATTAATGACTTTTGGAGATAAGAGTTTAAAACGTAACTATGGAACAACAAAAAAAAGAACCTACAAAGAAACAGCTTAACTTTCCGATATGGTATATTCTCATAGCGGCCTTTCTCTTTATGAGCCTCTCTTCATACCTGTTTAATCCTGTAGGTGGAAACATATCTTATAGCGAATTTAAGAGTCTTCTTAAAGACGGCAGGGTTGAATCATGTCAGATTACATCCAGCCTTGTAAAGGGATCTCTTCGGGCTGACGATTTGAGGTCGGACAAGCAGCAAACCTTTGTTACCGCAAGAGTCGATGACCCAGATCTCGTTAAGGAGCTTGAAGCTCAGGGTGTTCAATATGCCGGAAACTATGAAAATACATGGTTGCAGCAGTTCTTATTCACATGGATTTTGCCTATAGGTATTTTCTTTCTCATATGGCGTTTTGTTTTCAAAAAAATGGGGGGGGCCACAGGCAGTATAATGTCATTCGGAAAGAGTAAGGGGAAAATTTATGCCCAGGAGGATTTAAAATTTTCCTTTGACGATGTTGCAGGTATTGACGAAGCAAAGGAGGAATTGCAGGAAGTAGTGGAATTCCTTAAAACACCTCATAAATTTACGAATTTAGGGGGACGGATCCCTAAAGGTGTGCTTCTGGTTGGTGCTCCGGGGACTGGAAAAACACTTCTGGCAAAGGCCGTTGCCGGAGAGGCGGGAGTGCCATTTTTCAGTATCAGTGGTTCTGAATTTGTAGAAATGTTTGTAGGTGTTGGGGCCTCAAGAGTAAGAGACATGTTTGGGCAGGCAGTTCAAAAGGCGCCGTGTATAATCTTTATTGATGAGCTTGATGCGATAGGGAAGACAAGAGGTTCAAGCCCTGTTGGTGGACATGACGAAAGAGAGCAAACTCTGAACCAACTGCTTGTAGAGATGGATGGTTTTGGCGCTAATGCAGGTGTAATAATTATGAGCGCTACCAATCGACCGGAAACACTTGATCCTGCCTTGCTCAGGCCAGGACGATTTGATAGGCAGGTTGTTGTTGATAGACCGGATTTGCATGGTAGAGAGGCAATTTTAGTAATTCACTCAAAAGGTGTAAAACTTGACAAGAGTGTAAATCTTAAATCTATTGCTGCCATGACTCCGGGCTTTGTCGGTGCTGATTTGGCAAACATAATAAATGAGGCCGCATTGCTGGCCGCCAGACGCAGCAAGGAAACAGTTGGTATGAGTGAAATTGAAGAAGCAATAGAGAGGGTCATGGCTGGGCTTGAAAAGAAAAAAAGAATAATAAATAAGAAGGAAAAAGAGATTGTGGCCTATCATGAATGCGGACATGCGCTGGTAGCGTCATTCTTGACCACTACAGACAAGGTAAAGAAGATATCGATAGTACCAAGAGGTATTGCGGCATTAGGTTATACCCTTCAGCTACCCACTGAAGATAGATATTTGATGACCAAAGTCGAACTGGTAGACCGTATCTGTGTCTTTCTCGGTGGTAGAATTGCAGAGGAATTGATCTTTAAGGATGTATCGACAGGGGCGCAGAATGATCTTGAAAAAGCATCAGATATGGCAAGGAGAATGGTAAAATATTACGGTATGAGTGATAAACTGGGTATGGTGGCTTTCGAGCCGGAAAATAAATCTTTCCTGGGTTATGGCATGAGTACCGGTAAAGAATATAGTGAAGAGACTGCAAGGGAAATAGACGTAGAGGTTAAGAAGATTATTGATGATACTTATACAAAAGCTAAAGAGCTACTAGAGAACAAGAAGCCAATGCTTATTAAGCTGGCAAAAATACTGATGGAAAATGAGGTTATAGAAGAGGATGAGTTAAGGGCGTTTCTCGATAATGAAAAAGAGGGAAAAATTGATGAAACAAACGTTAACTGATTTTCGGTTATTGCTGAGACGCAGCCTGTTTTCTTTCCTGATAATAAGTATATTTCTGCTTTCAAATTCATTTTCCCGTGAAAGTCTTGCAAACAAGGCCCTTTCCGATACGTTCATTTCTATAGTAAAAAACACAAAAGCCCCTGTTGTTAATATCCATACAACCACAATATTAAAGAATAATACACAAAATAGAGGGTTCAGAATTAAAGGCCATGGTTCTGGCGTTGTATATAACAAGAAGGGCTGCATCGTTACAAACAAACACGTGGTAACGAATGCTGATGAAATTATCATCAGATTGTATGATGGGAGTGAGTATAAGGCAGAAGTTGTTGGTACCGATGAAAGGTCAGGCATCGCAGTGCTAAAAATTGATGCTGAGAACTTGACACCAGCAAGCTTTGGCAATTCAGATTCCCTGGAATTAGGGGAGATTGTTTTGGCAATTGGTAATTCTCTTGGACGAGGACAGATGGTTACAAGCGGCATAATTAGTGCGAAGGGGACATCTAACCTACAGATTACGGGATTTGAAGATTTTGTACAAACAGATGCCATCATCAATCCTGATAGCTACGGTGGCCCACTTGTAAACCTGAAAGGAGAAGTGGTAGGCATAAGCGCTATTCCACCAGAACAAGCGGCCGGTTATTCCGGAATGGGCCTCGCAGTCCCAATAAATGTAGTTAAAAAAGCGACTGAAGATCTGATTAAATATGGAAAGATTACCAGAGGCTGGTTGGGTGTTACTGCCCAACCCGTTACCAGCGAATTACAAAAAGCGCTCGGACTTAAAAATAATCTGGGTGCTCTTGTAAGTGATATAGAACCGGGATCATCAGCTGCAAATGCCGGTATTAAGAGTGGTGATGTGATAATCAGATATGATGGCAAAAAAATTAAAGATCTTCTTCATCTTAGAAGTCTCGTTAAAGGGACCGAAATTAACAGAGAGGTGGAAATGACCGTAATAAGAGACGGCCAGGAATTGACACTGAATACTGTTATTTTGAAGACACCAAAAACTGATACGAAAAGTAAAGAGGGTTTATTTAATAATCTTGGAATGAATGTACAGAACCTTACCAAGAAACTTTCTATAAGCTTAGGATATAAAGGTGAAAAAGGCGCAATTATAACAAATATACAAAATGGTAGTCCCGCATTTAAAGCTGGTTTGCGGAAAGGTGATCTTATTATAGAAGTTCAAAATAAACCGGTTACGAGTAGTGATGATCTTTATCAGGCAATTTTGAAGATACAAAATGAAGATGATATATTGGTGTTCATTAAACGTCCGGACAAAACATCTAAATTTGTTGTTCTAAAACAGAAGAAAGATGTTTGATTAAGTTCGTCCTTCGCCATACTTCTTTGATATTAGCGTAGGGTGGGCACCACCCACCAAAAACATTATTCAATAATAAAATCTACAGTAGTAAGAATAGTACATCATTTACACAATACATTTACAATCATAACTAATGGAACCATTAGAAAAGAAATCTCCTGATGAGGTTAAGAGGATCGTAGAGGCCGTTTTGTTTGCTGTTCAAGAGCCTGTTTCTGCACGCAAATTGAGTGATATCGTTGGTGATACCGATGCTAAGGAAATCCAGGAAGTTATTCGGCAATTGCGGGAGGAATATGACACTCATGACAGAGTGTTTCAGATTGAAGAAATCGCAAATGGGTTCCAATTACTCTCCCGTCCAGAATACCATGAATGGATCTCCAAGATACGTAAAAAGAGCGGTGATGGAAAACTTTCACAACAAGCCCTGGAAACTCTGGCAATCATTGCCTACAAACAACCGATCATACGTGCAGATATTGAAGCAATACGTGGTGTTCAATCCGGTCAAATGATCAGAACACTGGTTGAAAGAGGCCTTGTAAGGATTACCGGGCGCGATGAAGTACTGGGACGTCCACTCCTCTATGGGACCACCACAAAGTTCCTGGATCATTTCGGCCTGAAATCAACAAAAGACCTTCCTAAAGTAGAAGACCTGGAAATGTCCTAATATAAATTAGGGTTTCTTATGATGAGTAATGTAGGAGAGTTCCAGATAAAAAAACTTCTTGGGCCTAAAAAAGAAAAATTCAAACCACAAGATATATTAACAGGTAGAGCAGAGTTTAGAAATCATTAAAAAGCTTGTAGAGCAATTATTGCTGTGCAGAATACAAATTTTCACAGTGGGTAGATTCACGCCTGCCGTTGGACAGGCGTGAAGTAAATCTATCTACCTATGACATATTTAATCAACCTCATGCCGAAGGATCCCAGGAAGCCATATGTTTGAGTAGATTCCATCTTCTCTTGATGTCAGCTTTTGATTGTTCCATTAGCTCCTTTGCCGCTTCCGGATCGGCTGCCCTTAACGTCTTGTAGCGGTTTTCACGATAGGCGTACTCTTCGAATGGAGTTGAAGGGTCTTTACTGGTGATTACAAGAGGGTTCTTTCCCTGTGTTTCGAGTTCAGGATTATATCGATAGAGAGGCCAGTAACCGCTTGTCACAGCTTTCTTCATCGCATCTATACTCTTACTCATATCCATGCCATGTGCAATACAAACTGAATAGGCAATTATCAACGCCGGACCGTCATACGCCTCTGCTTCTGCAAATGCCTTAAGTGTCTGTGCTGGATTCGCACCAAAGTTTACCTGAGCAACATAGACATTACCGTACGTTGACATTATCATGCCAATATTCTTCTTAGGAGTCCTTTTTCCTCCGGCTGCAAACTGGGCAACTGCTCCCAGCGGCGTCGCCTTTGACATCTGGCCACCGGTATTTGAATATACTTCCGTGTCCATGATCAATAACTTTATGTTCTCACCTGTTGCAAGTACATGATCAACTCCACCGTAGCCAATATCATAACCCCAGCCATCTCCTCCGACGGCCCATACGCTCTTATTGATGATATAGTCAGCTTGAGATAGCAAGCTCTTTGCTTCCGGAGAATCGCATCCTGAAAGTTTTTTCTTCAATGCATCAACACGTTTCCTCTGCTCCTCTATATCTTCCTGTTTAGATACGTTTGCATTTTCCTTGATTGCACCAAATAACTCCTTTAAATCTGCATAAGAAGGATCTGCAGCAAGACGGTCTATTAATTCAATTGCCTGAGAATGAAACTTATCCATTGTCTGACGCATACCAAGACCAAATTCTGCAGTGTCTTCAAATAGAGAATTTGACCATGCCGGCCCTCTGCCATCATCTCTTGTTGTGTAAGGTGTCGTTGGCAGGTTTCCACCGTAAATGGAACTGCAACCTGTTGCATTTGCAATCATCAGACGATCACCAAACATCTGTGTCATTAGTTTGATATAAGGCGTTTCTCCGCAACCTAAACATGCACCACTATATTCAAAAAGAGGTTTGACGAACTGACTTCCTTTGACACTGGTAGCACTGAATCTCGACCTGTCTGTTTCAGGAAGATTGAGAAAGAAATCGTAATTCTCTGCTTCACTCTTGCGTAGCGGCTCCTGGAACTTCATATTTATTGCCTTAACACCTTCTATTTTGTTTCCATCAGAATCCTTTTTCCGTCCCGGACAGTTGAAAACACACGAAGCACAACCGGTACAGTCCTCAGGTGCAACCTGTACGGTAAACTTAAGTCCCTTAAGGTCTTTGCCTGTTGCGTCTATAGACTGATAGGTGGAAGGTGCGTCTTTGAGTTCTGAAGGGTCGTATGCCTTTATCCTTATGCTGGCATGCGGGCAGACAAATGAACACTGTCCACATTGAATACAGGCGTCAGGTTCCCATACAGGTATATTAACACCAATATTCCGTTTCTCATATTGAGTGGTCCCTGTTGGCCATGTTCCATCATCAGGCATTTTAGATACAGGAAGAGAGTCTCCTTTGTCGGCCAGCAATGTGGCTGTTACGTCCTTAACAAAAGCAGGTGCATGATCAGGAACCGGAGGACGCATGCATTTGCAGCTGGTAGCCTCAACAGGTACTGGTACTTCGACAATATTCTGTAAGGCGGAATCTACAGCTTTATAATTTAAATTTACTATATCCTCGCCTTTCCTCATATACGTCTTTTTAATCTCAGTTTTTATTGCTTTAACGGCGTCCTCTTTAGGGATAATTCCTGATATAACAAAAAAAGCTGTCTGCATGATCATGTTTATCCTTGCACCGAGACCAATCTCTTCAGCAAGTGCAATGGCATCGATAATGTAGAACTTCATTTTTTTGGATATAAGCTGCTTCTGCACTTCAACAGGCAACGTGTCCCATACATCATCTTTATTGTGAGATGTGGTTAGAAGGAATGTCGCTCCATCCTCTGCGTTTGAAAGCATATCTATCTTATCCGGAAACGAAGGATTGTGACATGCAATGAAATTTGCCTTTTTTATGAGATATGGTTTGGTTATTTTGTCTTTTCCGAAACGAAGATGAGATACTGTGGTCGCACCTGATTTTTTAGAGTCATAAACAAAGTATGCCTGTGAGTAATTATCTGTCTCATTTCCGATGATTTTAATGGTGTTCTTATTTGCGCCTACAGTGCCGTCCGCTCCCAGACCGTAAAATAGTGATCTGAATTCACCTTCGTCACCAATGTCAAAAGAATCATCAAATTCAAGGCTTGTACCAGTGACATCATCTTTAATTCCTATGGTAAAATGGTTTTTAGGTTTTTCTGATGCAAGGTTATCATATACTGCCTTTACCATTGCGGGAGTAAATTCCTTTGAACCCAGACCATAGCGTCCACCAATTACTTTTGGATACGTCTTCAATTTTGATGTGCCTCTATCCATCATTTCACCAATGGCAGTCCTGACATCAAGATATAAAGGTTCGCCAATTGCGCCGGGCTCTTTAGTACGGTCAAGCACTGCAATTGATTTTACGTTTGGTGGTAAACTTTCGTCAAAAGCTTCTATATCAAATGGCCGGTAAAGCCTGACCAGGACTATTCCAAGTTTTTCACCTTTGGCATTTAGCGCGTCTACGGTATTCAATACAGTTTCGCATGCTGAACCCATTATGACAATGATACGTTCTGCATCCGGGTCACCTAGATAATCAAACAATTTATATTTTCTTCCGACTACCTCAGCAAACTTGTCCATTGCCTTTTGAACGATTCCAGGTGTTGCATCATAGTATTTGTTTACCGTTTCTCTTCCCTGAAAATATACATCAGGATTTTGTGAAGTACCGCGAATATTTGGCCGATCAGGGGTAAGACCTCTTTTGCGATGAGCAATTACAAGATCATCATCTATTACTGCACGCATATCATCAAAACTGAGCTCTTCAATCTTCTGGACTTCATGGGAAGTCCTGAATCCGTCAAAGAAATGCATGAAAGGGATTCTGGATTCAAGTGTGGCTGCCTGAGAGATAAGTGCAAAATCCATTGCCTCTTGTACGTTTTGAGAACATAACATGGCAAAGCCGGTAGAACGTGCTGCCATTACGTCTGAATGATCTCCAAAAATGGATAACCCCTGGGCAGCAAGAGAACGGGCAGTTATATGGAATACTGTTGGTGTCAACTCACCAGCAATTTTGTACATATTTGGTATTATTAAGAGAAGACCCTGAGATGCGGAAATAGTTGTGGCCATTGCTCCGGTAGTAAGTGAACCATGTACTGCTCCGGCAACACCTGCTTCGGATTGCATTTGACTTACTTTTGGCACTGATTCCCATATATTTTTCTGCCCTTTCGAGGACTTTGCATCACAAATTTCCGCAATAGGGGAAGAAGGTGTTATCGGATAGATTGTAATAATTTCATTAGTAGCGTGGACAACATGCGCGCATGCAGTACATCCATCAACTATGACCGTTTTTCTACTCATAAGTATCTCCTTGATCTAGCTAAAACTTGAAAGCTAATTGCCATATTTTATAAATTGATTACAAAAAAACACGTTTAATAGTAGCCGCAGGCTTTAGCCTGCGTTTCTCCAAATCTGATGGGCATTAAAATCTCAGAAAAAGGTTACTCAACCTGAAGGATGTGGCTACCTGCCCGAATGAACCGTTCGGTACGGGCTGGAAAAATTTGTACAATTATAGGTATTTACTAAGTTTGAACTAATGTATTTCTATTGCTGCCAAAGTATTTAAATATAGTGTATTTAGTAAAGAAAGTAAATAAGATTTTAGCTTTGCAGCCGCTAGTTGTTTCTCTATACAAGGTTATCCTGAACGATAGATAAAAATAGATCATTTCATCGTTTCACATCGGTAATGTTCTGTAATAATTTTCTTGCCTTTTTTCCTGTCTTTAATAACATGGACAAAAGTTCTGCCCTGTATACCGAATAAATTACATAACATGACAAGGGACTGTCGCTTACACACCTAAAATATCAGTCACAATTGATTCAATAAGTCGTGTATGCGTGTTTCTTGACAAAACTATGACTAATATTTAAAAAAAGTTTTAAATGAAATTTTAAACAGGAACCTTTTCCAATAATAAGCTGTTATAAATGGTGATGAATGAAAGACTTTGACAACCAGGAAAGTGAAATCAAGGAGTTTGAGGCTGCTGCTCTGGAACATATAGATTCGCTCTTTAACTTTGGAATGCGGATGACGGGAAACAGGGAAGCGGCAGAAGACCTTGTCCAGGAGACATATCTCAAAGTCCATAGGTTTTCACATACGTTTAAGGAAGGTTCCAACTTAAAGGCGTGGCTGTTCAAGATATTACGAAATACCTTCATTAATACGTTTAGAAAAAAGATTAAAGAACCGAAATCGATTCTTTATGACGAGGTTGAAGATTTTTACTTATTCAACAAAATAAAGACTGATAAAAAAGAAGGGGACTATGTAAGTGGAGAAATTTCCAATGTTTATGAATTTTTGGACGATGAAGTGAAAAATGCTGTTAATAGCCTGCCGCTTGCTTTCAGGGAAGTCATTTTGTACTCAGATATTGAAGATCTCAGTTATGGAGAAATATCAGAAATTGTAGGATGTCCGATCGGGACAGTAAAATCGAGACTTTTCAGAGCAAGAAAATTGTTGCAGAAATCATTATGGAACTACGCAAATGAAAGAGGTTTTTTGAAAGAAAGGCATGAGGGGAAAGAAATATAATGACTTGTAAAGAAGCTATTGAGCAGCTCCACGAATTCCTGGATAACGAACTTGGCGACGCGAATTATACAAAAATCAGACAACATATCAATATGTGCCATGAGTGTTGTGAAAAATTCGAGTTTGAGCAGGCATTAAAGAAAGTCATAAGAGAAAAAACCCAGATCCACGGAGCACCTCAACATGTACTGCAAAGCATTGTAAGTCAGTGGGCAGAGTTGAATGAAGAACGTAGCAGACCAAAAGCTCCAGCCGTAGAGCCTAAAGGGACATTTCTTCAAGGAATCCTTGACTTATTAACCTTAAGACCGGCATATGTAACGATGGCAGTCTTACTACCTATGACAATTATCGGTCTTGCTGCTTATCTCGCTTTTTTCAGACCTGCAGAGTACTCTCCAATTGTTAAAGTTGCTGCAGAGCGTCACGATAGTTTTGTTAATAACAATATGCATCTTGATCTTGTCAGTTCAGATAGCAATGAAATAAGAAGACATTTTCAAAATTTGCAACGATCTAATCTTGTCATAGATGTTCCTGAATGTAACGGCCATGAAATGGAACTCTTAGGTTGTAAGAATTACAATCTGGACGGAAAAAAGAGTGCTTATGTTGGATTAAGAGGTCATCAAAATAAAATATCATTAGAGATGATAAACGGTTCAGGGATGAATATTGCCAAGCTACAGCACGAATTTTATAAGGGCAGATCATATTACTTTGGAAAACATAAAGGATATAATGTAGTTATATGGAAACATGGAAATACACTGTATAGTCTGACTTCGACAATGGATAGAAAAGGACTTATGCGTGTCGCCAGTGAATCCATACTTTCATATAACAAGTGATGTGAAAGGAGGCATGGAAGTGTTTAAGTCATTTAATATTAAACAACTACTAGTATTTGGGCTTTTATATCTTCTCGTTGTTGGTTGTTCATCATACACACCTTACCGTTATAGCTTTTCACTTATTGAACCACGAAACGAAACCATGAGTGCGGTGGACAGTGATGTAGAGTTTAGATTTGTTCCTTCTTCAGAGAAAATCCGGGTATCGATCAAAAATAAGACTGATCAAGAAATAAATCTTGTGAGGAATAAGGCTGAATATATAGGTCCTAAGGGTAACTCCCGCATGATCCATTACGGTTCTGATTACGTGGATGAGGTTTTAAACTTTACAAGAGATAATAGGTATGTTTCTCCAATGAAGATAGCCCCGGATTCTGAAATAACAGGATATGTATGGATCAATATGTGGCCGGATTTCTGTGTAGGAGAGGATAGAACCTCTCACACAGATGCCCAGATAAACTATTTAAAGGAACCCTTCTTCCCAAGACATAGCTCTGATGGTAGTGTTGGAGATTTAAAGAGTTCAACTTTTAATCTGGTTCTGCCAATTGATTTTGGTGAGTATGTACGCGACTATTCGTTTACCTTTATGATAGACGATGTGAAGTAAGCACATCTGATCTATTTCAGAACGTAATAACGACCGTATTGAAATAGGAAATACGCCGTATTGCTTGACTTCGAGGATGAGCAGAAAAAACTCATGTGTGTAGCCAGTGAATCCACTTTCATATAATAGATGATGCGAAAGAAGGAAGGGAAATGTTCAAGAGGTTTAATATTAAGCAAACAGTAGCATTTGGGCTTTTATCTCTTATCGTTGTCGGTTGTGCATCATACACGCCTTATCGTTACCGTTTTTCACTTCTTGAACAACAGAACGAAACCATGACTGTTGTGGATAGTGATGTTGAGTTCAGGTTTGCTCCTTCTTCAGAGAATATCCGGGTATCGATTAAAAATAAGACCGACCATGGAATAATTCTTATGAGAGATAAGGCTGAATATATAGATCCTATGGGCAAATCCATCATGATCCATTACGGTTCTGATTACGTGGATGAGGTACTAAGTTTTGAAGTTGAAAACAAAATATTTGCTACACCATTACGGATTGGACCGGGTGCTGAGATGACAGGATATGTTTGGGTCAATAATTGGCCGGACGGACGCGCAGGGCAGGGCCCGAGTACTGTGCCAATGGTATCGTCTCGTATAATCAATCTTATGACGCCACTCTTACCAAGATATAGCTATGAGGGAAGTGTTAAAGAGCTAAAAGGTTTAACTTTTAATCTGATTCTACCAATTGATTTTATTGAGTATGTACGCGACTATACATTTACTTTCATGATAGACGATGTAATATAACATCGATTGACAAAAATTAATTTTCTTAACTGATTTACCTAAGGGTTTGGGAAAAAATAGCTTTACCTTTTATCACGCTCAGGTTTAGGTCAGATTTGGCCGATCTGATTGAGCCGAACCGAAAGCGCATCCTTAGCTGCGCTGAGGATGCGGCGAGTGAAGATCGGACAAAGCATGTCTTGGTCTTTTCGAAGGGATGGCCTGAAAATGAGATGTGAGAATGTAAAGCTATTTTTTTTTCTAACCCTAACACCCTATATGAGTACATCTCTTATCATATTTGCAAAGAGTCCAATTCCCGGTAAGGTTAAGACAAGGCTCACTCCTTATATAACTCCCACAGAAGCAGCTGAATTATATAAAGCATTTGTTGCTGATATAATCTGCAATACACACAAGCTGAAATGCGAACGGGTCACTATTGCATATACACCCTCAAACGCGGAAGCCACATTTCATAGTATATGTGGTCAATCAGTAGATTATTTACCACAGCAAGGGCATAATCTTGGTGAGCGAATGATGAATGCCTTTAAGTACTCTTTCGATAAAGGATCAAAAAGAACGATAATTATAGGTACAGACAGTCCTACCCTTCCTCTATCTTACGTCCAGAAAGCTTTTGACGCATTAAACGAAGTACCTGTCACAATAGGCCCTACCTTCGATGGAGGTTATTATCTTATCGGCCTCTCTGAGCAGAACGATGCAATTTTTGATGGTGTAGATTGGAGCACATCAAGAGTATTCAGCCAGACCCTGGCAAGGATACAGGCCCTAAATAAACAAATGTACGTACTTCCTCCCTGGTATGATGTTGATACCTTGGATAATCTGGAATTTCTGCGATCGCATATTCGGTCAATGAAAATGAGTGATAATTCTGAACTTCCATATAATACTATGCAGTTCTTGAAAGTGTGAGAGTACATATGACAACAAAATTACTACCTGAATATCTCTTTGTGAAAGTATCCTGCTTACTATTGATTTTTTTATTTAATATGGGAAGTCTGTTTTCCGGAGAATATGAGAGAGGGGATAATGATTTACCCTCATCGGCTTCATCGTTTGAAAGCGAACGGGAAGGGAAAAACAATATTACAAAGTTCGATGGTGAGCTGTTTAAATATAATATCGGGTTCTGGCTCTTTAAAAAAATGGGTACTGCTACACTCCAATGCAAAAAAGAGCATAATCATATGATAGTTACTATCGATGCCACCACAACAGGCCTGATTGGCAAGATGCTCCACAGACACAATACCTACAGGACAACTATGGTCCTTGACAATGATACAAACAGTTTAAAACCTCTGAATACTTATGAAAAAAAGGTTAAAGGTGAGAAGGAGAGAATTAAGATTACTAATTACGATTATGTAAATGATGTGCGCAAATGTAAGATATGGAAAAATGGTATCGTTCGCAGAGAGAATGAAATTAAACTTGAAAATAGAGTAAAAGATGATGGGATTTCTGCGTTCTACAATCTTCGGAATGAAATGTATGGAGAAGTGAAAGAGGGGGCCAGCTTTGATATCTGTACCGCCTACAGAGACAGATCAACAGACTCTAAAGTATATGTTCGCCTCCCCGCAAAGTCAGATAAATTATCCAAATGGGATCAGGGCGCTTTGAATATACGTTTTGCGGCGGACATTACCATGGACCCGGAAATCTTTGACTCGGAAGAAGGTAAACTGGTGATACTGTTTACCGGTGATTTAAAGCCGGTTGGTTTTATTGCAAAGAATGTTATTGGATTCGGAGATTTGTATGGTGTCCTGGATGAAGAGGTAAATTAAGGATTATTGGGGGCCTGAATTATGTGAGCAGCTTAGTTAGCTTTTTTCTAATCCTGACCACATTTGCACTTTTTTGTAATCACCAGTAATTGGGACAACAAATAAGTTGGAAACGCATGCAATTGCAGGAGCGGAATCTTCATGCTCACGTCCTTCTAAAACTAATTTCCTGTGATTTACCCACTCATCTTTTTGGAAGCATCCATCTACTCTTCTACCAAAGTGATCAATATTAATGGGATTTCTACAATTATCTTGTATATAACCATGGTCACAGAGCAACCTCCTAACTTGTGGGACTACTGCTGTAAAGGATATTAATGCAGATAGTGCATCAAGGGTCACTTCTAGATTTAGTATTTTGGGATAGGAATAAAATTTGTGTTTAACAGTTGTATATTTTTTCCACAATTCAGGTGTTTTTGTTACTATGTTATTCTCAATTTCCATTCCCACAAATGGACGATTCATTAACATTTGATTAATCCAAACATCGCTAATTTTCTGAGAATACCTAACTCTTACCTCCAAAGTACTTAAAGAACAATATTCTTCGTAAGAAGTTAACCAGTCAATAATGTCTAGTTTACAGCCTTTCCCACAAACTTTCTTGCCATTTACTAAATTTAGAAACCATGGATATCTATTATGCTTTAAATACTTTATTATCCTATCGGTTCGATCATTTGAAATTCCTTTAAATGCTCCTTCAAGGAGAAAACAGGCTCTTACGAATACATCCGCCAGTTTTGGGCTACATACCTTAAGGTTTTCACTGGGCATAGAGGCATGTATTGGAATATATTTTAATATGTCTATCAAATCATTCTCTAATATAAGGCAATGCTCCCAATGCGTGCTTGGTGAAAATATATCATTTACGGCTGGCGTAAAAAATTTATGTTTATTACTCATTTTTTTTGGAAATTCTGCAACAGCCCATTCAAGTTTTGACAGGACAGAAAGTCTTGTGCCAATAAATATTAACTCTCTAAATCTTTTCAATATTCCAAACGTCAGCGCAACTTCTGCATCTGGTTTTAGGTTTGCGAATACCGTCATGATGTTTCCCGTAAGTACATGCCATGCTACAGTTATTTTCATATCTTATCATCCCTATTTTTGCCTTGATTACAGATGTACATTGTTTTAGCATGTACACCATGAGAGATGAAGATATCAGATGGAAGCAGAGGTTTCAGAATTTTGAAAAGGCCTGTAATAAACTTGAAAATGCTTTGTGTTTTCACATTAAGGAGCCTGAAAATGAACTGTATCAGATGGCGCTTGTTCAGACTTTTGAGTTTACATTTGAATTAGGCTGGAAAACCTTAAAAGACTATTTATCTTACTCGGGAATAAAAAAAATCAGTTTGCCCAGAGAGGTAATTAAACAGGGATTTCATCATCATATCATTGCAGACGGGCAAATGTGGATTAATATGATGGAGGATAGGAATCTAATGGCTCACACTTACAGTGAGGAAAACGCTCAGAAAGCGGTGACGAAAATATCACAAGAGTATCAAAACGGCATAAAACAACTCTATCATTTTTTCAAAAGTAGAATGGAAGATAATTAATGTTTGGATTGCCGCAAGACACAATTGATCTGCTACGTAACTACTTCTCTCATATCCCAGAAATTGATAAAGTAGTAATTTACGGTTCCAGAGCCAAAGAGACTTATGAAAAGGGCTCGGATATAGATTTTGCTTTTTTTGGCCACTCTGAAGAAGATATCACCGGACAACTTCTTATGGAGCTGGATGAATTATCCACCCCGTATCTTTTTAATGTGACCAACTACAGTAAGCTTAAACATCAGGAACTCAAGGAACATATAGACAGAGTGGGGATTGTATTTTATGAGACTGTATCCTCTTGCAGTTCTGAATGAGAACAGGTGTAACCTTACATCCGAATACAACAAATTAGGGATTTCACTCTTCTAATGGTTTGGTCGGTGGAGATTCTGCAATTGCCCATTCAAGTTTTGATAGGACAAACAACCCGGCTCCGGTCCATATTAATTCCCTGAACCTTCTCAATATCCCAAATGTCAGTGCAACACCTGCACCTAGTTTCAAACTAACAAAAATTGCGATAATTCCTCCTTCCTGCCCTCCTACACTCCCCGGTATAAAGGAAGTTATTCCCTTGGCAACAGTTGCAAGTGATTCAATGATATAGATAGAAACAGTATCTACGGGTACGTTTAGAAAGTAAAGAATTAAGAATGTTTCAATTAGTCCTGCAATGTAGCCAAGAAAGCAATAAACAAAAGAGTAAAAGGCCTTTTTTTTATTATGTCTGTAAAACTGGAATATGTTTTTATCAAGCTCCAACAACTTCTCTTCTCTTTCCTCAATATAACGTATCTTTATCCTGAACATACGTAACAGCTTTAGTAAGAAAGCAAAGAGTCCCTGTCTCTGGGCGAAAATAATAAATATTATTATGGGAATTCCCAATAATACTATTGCTATTGAACTTACCAAGCGAGACCCTGATACATTTAATTTGAAAAGAAGAAATGCAACTCCAATCATCACAAATACTATTTGTGATATTATCAATAGTGTTTTCGAAATAACAACGGAGGCCATCCCTTCTGCCATTGGTACATTATGCTTCTTTAGGAAATACGCTTTCATCGGCTCACCGGCGAAGTTTGCAGATGGTATTATCCAGTTCAACGATTCACCGGCAATTCTTATTAAGAAGAGGTCTTTAAAACTAATCTTTGAGTTTGTAAATGCATATTTCCAGCCCAGTGTGTCGAGGATAAATACAAGCGAAAATGGTAGCAATAGAAGCAAAACTTTCCACTTCAAAACAATGAGTTGGTGATAAATAGTTGAAGGACCAACCTTGTAAATTAATAAGAAAAAAAATGCGCAGCCAGCAATTAAAAGAATTATTTTGATCTTTTTTTTATTTTCTTTATTCATTCTGAGCTGTGATATCCAAATAATAATGTGGGAGTGATTCAATAATTGTACTAGAGGTTTATGGTAGGCACGAAGTATAAGATATGGATTTGTACACGGCAAGAGTTGATTTTGTTTTGCATACGTCGTTCTTCCTAGACGGCGTTGTCAATGTGTCAGTTTACACTTTCTCTTACATCCATCGCCTTTAGCATTTTCTCTTTATTCTTCTTGACATAATTATAAATCCATTTATTCTCTTGTTCTATATTTTCATCATATCTCGCTATGATAACAATAAAAAGGCATGGCAGGAAATACTCTTTTCTACCTTTTCCAGCTTTAACCTCTTCCCAATAGAATTTTGCAATTATCTGCCTGCCAAACCATTCAATTAATGATCCTAGTTTTGTTTTACTATTTAGTGATTTTCCTGATTTTATTAAATAATAAGTCCTCGCTATATCTATATATTTATTGCTTACAAACATATTTGCCCAATCAATTACTTTGAAATCATGGTTTGGATCTACAAATACGTTCTCAGGATGATAATCACCGTGACATATTTCATTATTATTTATTATGCTCAAATATTTTAGAACTGTTTCTTTTTCAGAATCAGATAATAAACGTGAACTCGTTATTCTCTGTCTAAATTTATCTGTATGGTTTGAAATGTTTTCAGCGTTAATATTGCTTATTCTCTCCTGAGTTTGGGCAAATTTGCGTATAATCTTGCGTGTATTTATGATATTCCTTGAAAGATAATCAGACAGCATTTTTCCTTTGATCTTCTCGTATACAATTCCAGTTCTGTTTCTAATATGAACAATATCATATACCTTGGGCACAAGGCTGGTTGTAGTAGAAATGTTTTTTGCTATAAGATATTCGTCTTCTATGATCTTATCACTGAAAGCAGAATAAAATAGCTTCAATACCTTCTCATCCTTATAATCATATACTTCAGCAGTCCGCCCTGCCCCAATCTTTTTCATAATAATATTCCAATTCTTTATCTAATCAATCACTTACAAATTGATTGGTAATTTCATTATTGGTATCAGATTTTGCACCCATTAATAAATATGACTATCATTACAAATACTTCTCTGTATATTCAAGGGACAATTCTTCATACAAGGCTTCTGCTTCCTGGCTGTTACCTTCGCATTTTTCTATTCTTGGCCACTCACTCTTGGGAAACCTTACATATAAAGGGAATGTTTTCTGGAGGTTGAGCAGTTCTTCCCTGGTAATTTGAGGCATGTTTAATACGGTTTCAGATCGGTAATCACCGGCATGTGCATCTTTTTGCATAAGGCCCTCTTCGTCACAATAATCGCGCAAGGCAGTGCCTTTGTAAGGATTGTATAGTGACACCATGACTCCCGGTACATTTAATTTTCTGTTAAACTCGATAGTTTCAAAAATATTCTCCCTGGTTTCAGTAGGGAAGCCGATAATATTGTTTGCGCTTACCCTGAGAGTGGACTTCTCTAAAAGGCTGAAAGCCTTTAAAATTGTTTCATCATTCATATTCCTGCCAAGAAGATTGCGACGCAACTCCATGTTGCCGCTTTCGATACCAAGACTTATTCCCTCACAACCTGAAGACTCAAGGAGTTTAATGTTCTCTTCATTAATTGATTCCGGTCTTGCTTCAATCCAGAATGGTATATCTACCTCTTTATAACGTTCTATAAACTCGACTATCCTCTCCCGCTTTGTTGTAAGAAAACTTTCAGCTACCAGATAGGCAAATTCAAGATTGTATCTCTCTTTTTTCTCCTTCATCTCGTCAATAAGTCGTTTGATACTTTTTTCTCTATAATAACCGCCATTGTTTGCATAAAGTTTATTGAGTCCGTAATCACTGCAGAATCGGCAACTGTATGGACATCCTCTGTTCATTTCAAACGTGCCGGTCATGGAGATCTTGCCACCCATAGGTTTATAGAATCTCCTGGGCTCGAATATAGTCCAATCCTGAAATGGCAGTTCGTCAAGATTGACTGGTTTTCTAATTCCATTCCTGTATATCTTGCCGTCCTGCTTAATCCACATGTTTTGTACTGATGTTATATCCTGCTTTTCCGTAATCTTAGTGCAGAGTTCAACAAGCGCGTATTCTCCCTCTCCCACGCATACCATGTCGACACAATCTTCAGCAATTATCTCAGCGGGAGCAAAAGTAGCAAAAATACCGCCCACAATCATGGGGACGTTATAATAGCGCCTGATACTCTGCAGCATTTCTATACCAAGTTCGTAAGTACATTCTATACAGGATAACCCTATGATATCCGGTTTGTATTCTTCTACCATCTTTTTAAGATCTTCAAACATATCGGTATCTTTATATACCAATCCGAATTCCTCACGGTTTGTTTTCCTTACCTGAAGATTCTTTGCTCTCGCTTCGTCCCCAGTTTCAGTTGCAGTTTTGTAAAAGGTAGTGTCAAACAACTTTACCCCAAAACCTTTTTCTTTAAGGCAGGCTGATATCAAGGAAAGCCCCACAGGCAGAAGCACATCCATCATTGTATTACAGTTGATAAATAAAACTCTGAATTCTTTATTATCCGTCATTTTCTGTTAACTATCTCCTTGACCCACTCCATACCTTCCTGGACCTCATCGGGTATATTGTCGTAATATGTATGGTTATTTTCAAATACAATGTCACAATTTTTATTGTGAGATAATATTGTGTCTAGTGCCTTCTTTATGTCTATCCATCCATCTTCTGTCTTCTGTGAGGGATGGACGGGTACGTGATTATGCTTTTTGCAATGTTCCATCCCTTTTGTATTCCACACATGTATTGATTTAGTATACGGCGCCATAATTTCTATATCTTTATAAAAATCACGATTCCGCAACCCGGATATAAGTGATGTATGGCCAATATCAATACAGATACCCAATAAAGGGTGGTCCTTAACAAAATCTACAAATTGTTCAGGTTCATGAAAATGCCCCGAATATCCACCGAACTCAATATTAATGGGCAACTCATATTTATCCGCCAAGCCACAGAATTTTGACTTTGTATCACTCGCAAGATCCATTACCATTTTCCTGCTTTCAGAATCGTCCTTCCAGGTAAGGTGTGTTACGACAAAATCAGCCTTCCATTCCTTCGCGTAATGCATCGTGCTGTTGATCAGCTTAAAAGAGAGAGCTCTCTTATCAGGATCATCATTAAGGAAAAAGGTAGTTACTCCAATATAAGGGAAATAAGACGGTCTGAAAAAAGGTACATGAAAACTGAAGGGCAGTTTTTTGCTCTTTATAAAAGACTCTAGCTCTCCTAATCCATCCTCTTGAAAATCAAAAACCTCGTATCTATTCAATCCTGTATGCAGATATCCAGCAGGTATTGCTCTTTCCATATTTCTATTATAGCTGGCATGGGCTCTTACCATTAAACTGAGTCATGCCGAAAACAAGTTTGAAGTGTCTACCCGCCCGGCTAGCCGTTCGAACGGGAAGTGAACTAAATTGCCTAAAGTTAAAATAACGTTTTACCACGCTACTACAACTTTAGTTCACTTCAAACTTTAGGCACTTTTAACTCCAACCAGTATACATGATTTGTTGCTCCTTGTTAAATAATTTTATTATATATTTAGAAGATGATTCAAGGATTTACGGGGCTATTAATTACCTGTTTCATTTGGCAGTTTCAGCTTGACCATGCCGTTTTATTGGCATATGATCATATGTGGAATTTCCATAAGAAATTAGTATTATTAGCTATAAAGGAAACAACTCTAAGGAAGTCAGGAATACAGGAGAAAAAACAACAAGCGAAGTTAGCTGTAGACAAATAGTAAATGGGTAAGTCCGGTATTTACTTAATAAGTTGAGGTAAACCTTCTCTTCCCCGGACAAAAAGTGCGGATGACCTAAATTCCCTCCTTGTGAAGGAGGGGGGAAGGGGTGGTTGTAGATTCAAGAGTTGTCATCAGCTTATTAAGTAATTACTAAGCCAACAACTGTTTCGTTGAGGAAGGAGATGGAAGTTTGAAATTCAGGCTAAAATGTAGAGTTCTATCAATCGCACTGTTCGTACTGTTTTTGCATTATACTTCAGTTGCCTTATCATTGCCTGAGGAAAATGACTTCCACTCATATTGGTATAATCATGGCGCAGAAATTACGCGCTTTGAGCTTGAACAGGGCCGATATGGTGAAATTCATCCTGGTCATGCTATTTTAATATTTGTTACCGAGCCATTTCTTCCCGACATACACGTAAAGGCGGATTATGAATCATCCCGAAAAAAAAGCATTCCGGTCTTAAAGCTCAACCTTATCAAAAGGTTTAATACGGGTATCTATGACTACTCCATGATGAGGTCCGTATTTACACCAATCCCCACAGAAAAACAGCAGTTCAGCAAAACATTAAAAGTATCAACAACAAGACAGGACTGGTGCGGCCAAGTCTATCTCCAGTATAATCTTGAGGAGGACCACTATAAAGTAAAGCAATATTCATATTTTGAAAAGGAGGGAGACAAAACCGTAACTATACCATCCGCATATTTGGAGGATGAAGTATGGACACGCATACGAATTGCTCCAGAAACCCTTCCATTAGGGGAAATCAAAATGGTCCCCGGAAGCTTTTTTACCACGTTACGCATGATTGAATTAGGAGCGGAAAATGCCTTTGCTGAATTGACAAATACACAGGAAGGAGATAGGGGGGGTGTTTCACAGTACACGGTGACATATCCGTCCCTGGAAAGAACACTTTCTATCCGTTTCAACAAAAATTTCCCCTATGACATTCTCTCCTGGAGTGAGACCTCTCCGAGCGGTTCAGGGGAAGATGCAATAGTACTGACAACAAAAGCGAAACGAACACATTCCGTCATGACAGATTACTGGAACAAAAACAGTGTTAAGGATCTTGAACTCAGAGAAGAACTGGGTTTGGTAAAGTGATTCGACAGGTAATTACCTGGACTTATTGTCACACTTCTTGTTTGCAACACACAAAAAGTAAGAAAAGGAAAAGGTTTGATATTTTCTTGTTATTGACCTATACTTTCTTATCTCTGTAAAGCAATTTTATCATATCATTTTGTGTGTGCAATTGTAGATGTGGAGTCAGTTTGGAAATTTTCTGTTTTCATGCTTGGTTCGGTGTAGCTTTCAGACCTTATTGAGATTTATTTATATTGTGAGAATATAAATATGACATTATCATCACCATCAGAAGTTGTTCAACTCAAACTTACTTATCAAAACCAGACTGTTAACATTAATTTCCCAAAAGATGAGGGTTTTCTGGTGAAGGAAATTTTTGAGCAGGACGAATATGATATCTTACCGCATCGAAGTCATTCCGGCCCATTACAGATTTTTGATATAGGGGGTAATATAGGTCTTTTTGCCATATATATGAAAATGAAATATCCGGAAAGTAACATATATAGTTTTGAGCCTACCCCCAATAACCTAGTTCTTTTTCGAACTAACACCGAATCATTCAAAGGTGTAACTGTTCGCCCATACGGTTTATATAATCAGGAAAAGGAGGCAGTCTTATACATCCACCCACAGAATTCCGGCATGAACTCTATCAAGACATTTGTCGGATCTAGTGTTGATACAACAAGAGTGCGTTTGAAAGATGCCGCAACTGAGTTTGATAAGATGGGGTTCAAACATCTGGATGTACTGAAAATCGACACTGAAGGTTGTGAAATAGAAATTCTTGAAAGCCTGGGTTACCGCCTGGCTGATATAGACTATATTCTTGTAGAATACCACTCAGAGACTGATAGACGGCACATTGATCATATTCTAAAGGACTTCCATGTTTACTCTTTCCGTGCTGTCATTTTAGGACTCGGAACAGTAAGCTATATAAACTCTCGGCTGTTAAAAAAGATACAATAGTCTTGAAATAGGGAAGCTTAATATGGGTTGACGTACCCATCTCTGCAAAAAAACATTTCCATCATTTTCAACCGGAACTTCCCACATGATATTCTCTCCTGGAGTGAAGCCTATCCGAGTGGTTTTGGGAAGAATGCAAAAGTACTGACAACAAAAGCATACCGCACACATGCCGTCATGTCAGATTACTGGGGAAAAAACAACTTAAAGGATTTAAACCTCAGAGAAGAACTGGGTTTGACAAAATGATTTTGCAGGTATTCTTTTGGGAGTAAATTTTTGACAGTACTATCATGATATTCTAAATAGCTTAAAGCAAATCATATCGACAGTAATTATAATCGCAAATCAATATTTCCTGCCCCAATGCTTAAAGAAATTAATATGCTTGTTATTATCAAACTAATATAGGTAGTTGTAAACTACAATTTTGAAGTATAATGCAGAAATACCTTAAAAGTTATCTTCTCAAAAAAATCTGCCTCACTATTGCCAATGGAACCGTGGAATTTAAAATTTTCGGGACTAATGAAAGGTATTTACCGGGCTTCCGGCATTCTTGCTTCTGCCATCCTGTTTTCACTACTGCTGCCCGTTTATCAGGCTATTGCTATCGATACGGTTTCGGTGGGCAGTTTCAGCGTTAATTTCCATAATACCGGTGATGTATTAAAAGCGTCAAACACCGTTGGCACCGGTACACAAGACTGGACGTCTGATCAGAAAGATGCTGTGATTACGTCACTGAATATTCTTAACAACAGTTTTAGCAATACCCCGGCTAATCCCGTGAAAGTTGGTGTAGCTTTCACTGATCAGCTACCAACAGGTACTCTTGGCAGTACATCGTCCAGACTGTTCCTGTTTAACAACGAAATAATTACGGCTGCTGAATTAAAGTGGCGGGAAGAGTTTCCATTGAGCACCCCGGCAGATTCTATGGATATTGCATTCTTAGTGAATGCCAATGCCACCTTTAGTTTCGGTGACGGAATTCCCGCGACGAGTCAGACTTTAGATTTTCAGTCGGTTATCACTCACGAGGTAGCTCACGGATTAGGAATAACCTCTTCATATAGCTCGGCATCCGGCCACTCGGCATTTGGACTCACCCGCTATGATAGCTTTTTAAAGGACATCAATGGCAATGTGGCAAAAGCCGGCACATTTGGCGACCCCAATTCTCTTGCCGTGATTGGCCAGAAAGGTGATCTGTTCTGGACCGGCCAAAACGCCAACAGTACCTACGGCGGTAATACCCCGCTGTTCATACACCCCAGTTTGTTTCTTTCAGGTTCGTCTATCTCCCATCTCTTCAACCCTGGGGAAATCCAATATTTTCAGCTACAGGGTATAGAACATAGTCGTGCACCGAACAAACTCCTTCTTGACATGTTTCGGGACATGGGCTGGTCTATTAATAGTACATTTTATGATGCCTTTGGGCCGACATTTTATCGTGACGCTACGGCGATTAATTATTCGGATACGTATTCCTCAAGTGTGGACTACGTCACCGGCCTCAATGTCCATGGAAATGGAAACATTGTTACCCACAGCGGTTCTATTACAACAGGCGGAACTGTGGCAAATGGCATTCGCGTCACTGGTATTTTAAACAGATTGGATATCACCGGACAGGTTCATTCCACTGGAGATTTCTCTCAATCTGTCTATGTCACCGGCGTTGACAACATCATCAATCATTCAGGAACAGTCACCGCTACCGGTAATGAATCCATTGGTATATTTACTGTTGATGCTACTCGAACAAGGATCAACCATTCGGGGACGACCGATGCCGGTTCTGGTCTGACAGCAATTCATATGAACCAGTTGGATTTGTTTGCTACTCTTCCCAACGAGTTGAACATCATGAATGGTTCCGTCATTGTCGGGGACATCTTCAACCTGGACGTCAATCAGGATGCCGAGATGCACTTTGGGTATGATTATGATAATAGCGGAAACTTTACCGGCTTTGACAGCGATTTCGACTTTACTTTCAACGATGACATAACCGGCGGGTGGTCAGGATTTGTTGGAGCGGGCACCACTTCATTGAATGGAACCAGTAATTTTACGACACTGGATATCCTGACTGGAGCCACCCTCATGGGAAGCGGGACGATTGTCGGCAATGTGGTCAACAATGGCCAGGTCAATCCGGGCAATTCCATTGGAACGTTGACCATTAACGGGGACTATACACATGGGTCAAATGCGATACTCAATATTGAGATGAACAATACGAGTGCGGATAAGCTCGTAGTTACCGGAAATGCCACTATTAACGGTGGCAGTATAGATGTCAGTCGCTCCGGGACCGAAGTTGTCAATATAGAAACTGGCGACAGGCACACGGTCCTGAGTACAAACCAGGTACCTGCAGGGACTTTTAATACGATTAATTCCACCATGCCATTGCTCTCATTTACCGACATCTATAATGCGGGTGGGGTCGATCTCGTGGCAACACGGAGATCCATAGCCGATGCTATTCCCAATGTATCACCATCTCAACGCTCTGTTTCCAATATGATTGACACGTTGAGGCCAAATGCCACCGGAGATTTATTGAATGTTTTCACAACACTTCACGATTTGAACTCGGAGGAACTCGGAAACGCTATGGATCAATTGAGCCCTGAAGAGTTTGGTAATTTAAGTTCAGTCAGTCGTATGGGAAATTCTCTTTTTACGTCCACGGTAACCGGCCGTATGGCAGGGTTCCGCCTTGCCATGGATAACCCCTTTAGTAACCTGGACAGACTCTATGCGTATAATGAATCAGGGAATGAAGATACTCTTATGGATGCAGCGCCGGTTTTCTCTCTGTTACCGCGTGCGGGTGTGGGGAAGTATGGTATGAGCACCTGGGTACGGGGTTTCAGTAGCCGGGCAGAACAGGATGGGAGAGGAGGGAGTTTTGGATTCGATTATGATACTTCGGGAGTCTCGGCAGGTATAGATAGACGTTTCGGTAAGAGGTTGATTGCGGGTTTCGGCGGTGGTATTTCGAAAACCGATCTGGATTATGATGGGGTAAGTTCCAGTACTGATATTAATACGAAACACTTTTCCCTGTATGGGTCTTATACAGCTGATCGTTATTATGTCGATGCCGTCCTGGGCTATGCGCGTAACAAGTTGGATACATACCGGAATATCTCCATAAGCGATATCCAGCGTACCGCGAATAGTGATCACGATAGCGATTCTTATACTCTGTATCTGGGAGGGGGGTATCCTGTTGATTTCGAGCAATGGCGTGTGGCCCCAACTGCATCCATGGAATACAGTTATTACCGTGAAGAAAGTTATACAGAAAGGGGTGCAGATTCCCTGAATCTTGCAATAGATGAGTTTACGTCGGACTCGCTTGTCAGCAAACTGGGCTTTCGGATTGGGAGATTATTCAAGACTAAGCACGTAGAATTCTTTCCCGAGGTTAATGCTCATTGGTCTTATTTGATCGGAGATATTGAACGTGGGGTAAATTCCAGGTTCGTGAACACTACTGAGTCATCCACTGTTAAGGGCCTTAAGTCAGGACGGGATGGTGTGGTCCTGGGTATTGGCATTGCGGGGTATGTAAGTAATAACATCAGTCTCTTTCTGAATTATGAAGCAGAATATCGCAACGACTTTGATGCTCAAAAAGCAACAGTGGCTTTTCAGTTTAAGTTCTGATAACCATTAAAATTCTTTTGTATTTTCTGCCTTCTGCTGGTTCAATCATTTTGCTTGAACCTAAACATTTCGGTTCAAGCTACAAGCTTGAACCAGCAGAGAGTATGTGTGTGGTTAGATACATAAAGAAGTATCTGTAGGGTGGGCATTACCCACCCTGCGAATCTAATAGAAAATAAGATCGTTCAATTTAGGTTTTAATTACATCAGGCAGAATCCGTTTTAGTAAAGCTGATTCTGCCTGGCATCGTAGTTATTAGCTGCATAGCTACTTTGGCTGATTTATGTTTATCCATTCCTGCATAGGGAGGACAGGTCTGAATGAGCCTGTCTGTGTAGGGATGAGTGGCAGGAAGAACTTTACCATTTCTGAATAGTCTTTTGCCTGTACGACAATGTAGTAATCGTGTTCTGTTACCGTTACATAAGAACCAAGTATCGTTATCCCTTTCTTCTCGAAATCGTCCTTGCTTGCCCAGAAGTCAGTGAGCATCTTTGCTCCTTCGCTAGTTCTGCCCGGGCAGTTTTCCGGTGTATGTATCCAATGTGCTATATATATTGTGCCTTCGTCATTAGCCATGTAAAGCTCTCCTTATTTATAAATATTATAATTTAACAAAAAAATCATGAAATATGGAGCTCATTATCCCGTTCGAACAGACTGACCGGGGGGGTGTGATGATAAGTATTAATGCAGTGACACTCGCCTAATAAACAGGAGAACAGGTGGTCACTGCCCTCAAAGAGTAAGTGTCACTTACTCGAACTTATCCGTACCGGACGAACTTTTTTCCTTTCGGTCATTATGTCGTTCCTGCTTATCAAGCTGTAGATGAAATTCACGCTCCATGCTCTATCAAGCTTAAGACTGGAGCTCGCAACATTACTGTCACATGTCCAGATACTCGATTGTGTTTTATCAAATACCGGGTCTATAAATTGATTACCATTTTTCTCGTTGGGTTCCAATAATGATACTGCTTCTTCCAGAGTAGGCAGCCTCCAGTCTGAAAATCCAGCGTAACTTTTTTCGTTCAAAACTGTTACCCATTTCTTCGCTCTTTTCCAACTAAAATTTTTAAAAGAGCCGGATTGATGCCACATCAATCCGGTAGCATAATCTATAACGACTTTATCATCTTTTATTATGTTCACCTCGTAATCGTGGCTGATTGCACTATGTCCAAAAAACCCCTGATTCTCTTTTTGTTCATGTATAACGATGTTAGGTATATTTTCAACCTCAGAAAGAGGCACTATTTTATAATACGGACGCAGGTTTATGCGTGGTTTCTTTTTTTCTGCCGAATCAACAGAAATGGTTGAAAGAAACACAAACGATATGATTAAAATACATGGTAATAATGAATGCTTCATAGCACCTCCGGTAATTGTTGCCTCTCTGGTTATGGCGTAATATATTAAAAACTATTGATTTATAGTTATACAGATTGTTTTCCGGAATTCAGATATTCAGAAATTCCATTGGAGAGTTCGATCAGTTTCTCTATGTCTAACTCTTCTCCTCTGCTTTCAGGTCTTATACCGACATGCTCCAGTATTGTTATTAAATTGTTACGTATCTCTTTGGACTCTTTTGTTATGCCCAGTCCTGAACAAAATGATAATAGACTGTTCAAAAGAGTCTTTCTTCTTGAAACGTATATTGCATGGATAACATTCTGAAAGTTTTGGTAATCGCGGATCCTGTCAGCATATCGGTGTCGATTAACGGTCATCTTAACGATTGCGGAATCCACGAGCGGGACTGGCCAGAATACGTCAGGAGGGAGCTTCTTCAATACTTTTACATCAGCAAAAAGTTTTGCAATAATAGACAGTACACCATAATTCCTGGTGCCGGGTTGCGCTTTCATCCTGTCTGTAGTATCCCTCTGAAGCATCAGGATCATTGTCTTGATGGGCAATACTTCCTGTAACAAATCTATAATTACGGGTGTGCTGATATAATATGGCAAATTGGATACTACTTTAACAGATAAGTTTTCTGAAGAAGGAGCCGCGTGAATGTATTTAGATATGTCCTCTACGATTTTCGGGTTGATATGATGTTTTGATTTCAGGATATCCTTGTTAAATGTAGTTACATTATTGTAATCCTTTAAAGTCTCACTCATAATCTCAAACAATCTACGGTCCAGCTCTACTGCGAAAACATGCCTGGCATTCTGAGCAAGCAGCCTTGTCAGAGAACCGGTGCCAGTCCCTATTTCTAGGACTACATCATTACTACTCAGCTCTGCAGCTTTAATGATAAACTGCAACAGATTCTGGTCTATTAAAAAGTTCTGACCCCACTGCTTCTTGACACGAACACCTCTCTCTTCTAAAAGCGCTTTCAGCATCGATTTTGTGTGAGGAGCGTCTAATGTAATTATATCGTCAAAGAACATGATTTAAGTATCCTTAGGATGATGAAGTAGCCGGAACCTTCAGTGCTTGTCCTGAGCGTGTCGAAGGATTGGTAATTTTAAAAACTTTCAAATCTGCTTACCTGATTATAAAATTGTCCGCCCGAGTGGACAATTACAACAAATTACAAAGGTCAATCAATCTTTGTAAACATGGATGAGGGAGCGCCGCAGACATGACATTTATCAGGGGCATCATTCTCTACCGTATTTCCGCATACCTGGCATACATAATAATCTACTGATTCACTGTTATCCATATTCTCCAAAGCCTTTTGGTAAAGGCTTGCATGGATACTCTCTACCTTATTGGCAAGGTCAAAACTCTGTATAGCCTTCTCGTTGCCTCCTTCTGTTTCCGCTTCTAAAATCATCTGTGGATACATCTTCGTATACTCATGAGTCTCTCCTTCTATAGCTTCCTCAATATTTTCTTTCGTGCTTTTAATCCCACCCATTACCTTGAGATGTTTGTGGGCATGTACTGTTTCAGCAGCAGCTGCTGCACGAAAGAGTTTTGCTACCTGGTTAAAACCCTCATCATCAGCCTTTTTAGCAAAGGCCAGATATTTTCTGTTTGCCTGCGATTCACCGGCGAAGGCCTCCTGTAAATTATCTTGCGTTGACATATTTTTTAATCCTTTCTTTTTATGGAGTTTTTAAAAACATGGTCCATGATTATTGTAAATATGATTATGAACCCAGTTTTTCGCTGATGCTCTTCCCATAATCCTGACAAGCCCTCATGCCCTCAGTACCTTCTACTAAATTCTCAAGCAGATTGAAAGACCCTAATGACGTCATATCCATTTTAAATACATTTTCCATTGTATCAAAGATATACTTTGGCGCATCACCGCTGTGGGTATAAGAGCCAAAAGCGCCTCCTGCTTTTCCATTCAGTTTTGCTTTTTCTACCAGAAACAGAAATGTCTTCATGTTTGCCGTCATATCTCTGTGATAAGTAGGGCAACCTAATATATAACCGTCGTATCCTTCCAACTCCTTCTCACTCTTTATATCAGAAAGCTTTCTAATATCAGCGCTATTACCGCTAAAACGGACACCTTCAGCTATATACTCGGCCATTCTCTCTGTTTTACCTGTTCTACTATAATATGTAATTAATACCTTTCCCATATTTTTCGCTCCTTTTTTAGTTTTGTCTGTTACACAATTAAATGTTTTCGTGTTTCTGTCATTAGAACTGCCGTTCTTATTGCCTCAATCATTGACCCGGGATTTGCAACACCTTTGCCTGCTATATCAAAGGCTGTTCCGTGTGTGGGTGAAGTCCTGATAACAGGAATGCCAAGCGTAATATTTACTCCGGAATCGAACGCGTGCATTTTTATCGGGATTGTTCCCTGATCGTGAAACTGGACTACTACAATATCATACTCACCATTAAGTGCCTTATTAAAAACGGTGTCAGCTGATAGTGGCCCGTGGCAATCAATTCCCATTTCCTGGGCACGCTCTATTGCTGGCATGATAACATCCCTCTCTTCTGTTCCGAAGCGATCACCATCACCACAATGTGGGTTTAAACCGCAAACCGCAATCTTCGGATTATCAATACCAAAAAATGTTTTAAGCCCTGTTGCTGTTATTTGTATAGTGGAAAATACATTTTCCTGATTAATAGATCCGGATACTTCATTTATTGCAAGGTGAGTAGTCACAAACGAGACTCTGAGCCCTTTTCCGACCATGAACATTACGACGTTCTCTACAGCTGTCTTCTCCTTAAGTAACTCTGTATGTCCCGCAAAATCAAAACCCGCCAGCTTGACTGCTTCCTTGCTTATGGGAGCTGTTACAAGCGCGTCTATTTTTCCATCAAGTGCCAGGTCAAGTCCTTTCATAATATATTCTACAGATGCCCTGCCACTTTCCGGTAGGGGTTTGTGCTTGAGGGCATCATGGACTGCGACATTATCAAGATCTAACACATTAATGTCATCTGTCATACCTCTGTTTAAATTTAATGATGTATTATCAATTGGTGACAGTTGGAGACCTGTCCCTATGCCAAGATTGCCAGTAATATCACTTAAGACCTTTTCAGAACCAATTATGACATAATTTGCCGCAGTCCTTATTTCGGGTGATGCCAATGCTTCAAGGATTACTTCTGGACCTATACCGCCAGGGTCTCCCATCGTAATGCCGATTAAGTTCTTTTCTCTATTTTCAGATTTCATAGTACCGTTTCTCTTTGCTGTGCAATCTTCAATTGTTTAGTTCTGCAGGGTTGGCTTGCCCAGCAACTCCTATTCTCTTCCAACATCTTCTGATAACTCTATCGGTTTCAAACTTCCTTAATCCTAAGGATATGTTCCATTCTTACATGAATCCTTTTGCCTTTAACATCTCTTCCGTTACTCCTGATGTGGTATTGTCATTAGTTGTTAAAATCCTTTTTACCCATTTACCCAACATATCTGTCTCTATGTTTACCTTCTGGCCTACTTTCTTGAATCCTAATGTAGTTGCATCAAGTGTAAATGGTATAAGAGCAACAGAAAACAACTTCTCCTTGAGATCTACTATTGTTAAGCTAATCCCGTCTATGGCCACAGAACCCTTTTTGATCATCATGTTTGAGATCTCGTTACTTACAGAAAACCACACGGTACATTGGCCGGTTTCATTTTCTATTTTATTGATTATACCAACACAATCGACATGCCCTGTTACAAAATGTCCTCCGAGTTTATCGCCTATCTTCAGTGATCTTTCTGCGTTTACATGGTCAGAAACAGTTAATTTACCGATAGTAGTCTTGCTTAATGTTTCTCCGGAAACATCAAAACGTACTTCCGGTCCCTTTATCTGTGTTACTGTCAGGCAGGCCCCGTTTATAGCGATACTATCACCGGGAATAACGCCGTCTTGCAATGGCCCTATGTCAACGGCGATAACTGCCGAATTTGCCTGTAGACTGACCTGTTTTACTTTACCTAAATACTCAATTATACCCGTGAACATTTTTCATTTCAAAAAATATTTAGTATAGTGCCGTCAGTAATTCTGCCCTTTTTCGCCTTTGTGTCCCAATATGCTAACAAAACTTCATATTTTCAGTGTACCCAGTATGGTGGATCCTGCAGATACCATTTCACCTTCTTTTACCGTTACTTCAAAATCGGTTTCTGCAGGAATGTAGACCTCCAGCCGGGAACCAAACTTGATCATACCGAACCTCTTGCCTCGTTCGACATTTTGTCCAATGGTACAATCACATACAATCCTCCTGGCTACCTTACCCGCAACCTGTTTTATCATGATCTTTGTTTTTCCATCACCGGTAAGGATCCCCATCAGATTATGCTCGTTCATTTCAGAAGAATCAGGAGAACGGGCATCCAGAAATTTGCCGGGTACGTGTTTTATAAACTCTACTTTTCCGCCATATGAGATTCTATTAACGTGGACACTGAACACAGACATAAATATTGCAATTTTTAATGCCTTGCATTTTAGATAATTATCCTCTTGCACGTGCGATATTGCAATTATTTTACCGTCAGCAGGAGACACTAAACAGTTTTCTCCTCCTGGGATATTCCTTTCAGGGTCCCTGAAGAAATATAAAACAAAGAATAAAAATATAAAAAACGGTATGCTGGCCAATGGATAAAAAAAGAGGCTCAATACTATCATTACAAATAAGAACATTCCAAAAAAGGAGAGCTCTTTGGAACCATATTCAGCAAAAGGGAATCTCATAAAAATAATACTCCTGACACGTTATATAATATATAAAATTATTATTTTATTACAAAAAAAGCAAAATGGAACATAAATCAGATTGTAGTTTACCGGTTGAGGGTTACGCAGTAAATATACTGATTCATGCCTGCAAAGTAAGGGTATTTTCTAGCATATAAACATTTACATGTCAACTTAATGTCGAGTTAAACGAGTTATTTCTTTACACCCCTTATTATAAGTAGTAATATGCTTTACAACAATAAATCAATCTAATAACGAGCACTAAATCGGAGAGTCCAATAAATGAAAGCCATACAGAAATTATTATATAAGTCTTTTTTCTCGATATTCATCTTATTTGCCGTTTATGGATGTCAAACAACTGATAGTACTGTATCTTCAGAATCATCGGTTTCGAAACTTACATCTATCAAAACAGAATCTGAGATAGAATCTGTGGAGCGTACCAGTACGGTAGAGAAGGGAACTTCTGCAACTTCAGTAAAGACAACAGGTGAAGCCGGTACAACGGTCAAGAAAGAGACAGAACAAATGGAAAATTTTGGAAACTATCTGATTGGCAGGTTGGGTGGGCATGGAGGGGGGGCTATGCCATTAGATGCTGCTGCTGAAAAAGAAGCTGTAGTCCAGGATAAACAGGTAACCGATTTGGCCGTTAAGCCTGCCGGTACAGAGAAAAGACCTTATATCGAAATGGAGAAACAATTGTATGGTAAGTGGACCAATAAATTAAAGACTGAATCCTATGATTTTCATGATGACGGCACGGTGACAATTATCATTGAAGGTCCGAGAGAGAGGACGATGAAGTTAAATGGCAACTTTCTGATAGTTGAAGCAGATCGTATTAAGATAGATTTTAGAAACGACACTTTCGCGAGCCGAAGGCCTCCAAGCTACTTTAAGATTTCCATATCTGAAAATGAGTTTTCATTAACAGACGAGCCGAAAAAGAAAGGTGAACCGGATGGGCCAACTACAAAATATAAAAGAGTGGAGTAATTAGCAGACATTATTAAACTCTCTATTTAGCCTCTGGCATACACAGGTATGAAATATAATCGCTTGATTCGACTGTTTTAATGCGTAGCCGCCAAAATAGCGAAAGACGCCATCCTGACATGCATTTTGGCGGTGAGGATCAGGTTAGCCGACACTACTTGCCATTCTTACGAGCATCCTCGTATTTTCTTTAAACAACATATCTTATCCCAAATCTGTACAAAACAGAGAGGCAAATATAAGAATACATTTTTAGAATGTGATGATTGTCGCTTTAAAATCGATGGATAAATATCATCATAATTATCATCATATTTTATGCGTTCCGGGAAGTAGTTTTTCATCATTGTCTCCTCCATAATTACGTTATAGGTAAATTTAGCGGTTTTTGTAGTTGTTATGCGCAAAAGCTGTACCGCCACAGAGAAGTTATGGTAAAGAGACGATTTACCTTTCTGTAAGTTCTTGATGTGCTTTGATAAGTGTCAATTATTCAATGGATTGTGCCATGAAAATATATATTTGATAGACGATCCTGTTTAAGAATAGTTGCATTGTGTTACCTGAAAAAGGAAATTGTTTCCGAAATGTTTTAGATTGAGTGGGACAAAAATTCGCATATACATCGCGCGGTGTAGCCGCAACCAAGTTTGAAGTGTCTGCTTGCCCGGATGGATGTTTAGCAGTATATCAACTATCGTTAAGAAGTATTCGCGGTTTGAACGGTTTAAGCTGCTTTTCCCAAATCTTTACCGGTACGATGTGAATGTCACTTTTACATGCTCGTCATTCATTGATTCAATAGCTTTTCGGATCCTGGCTAGTGGGTTAATTATAGTATATCTGGAAAACGATTTTCTTTTTCGTTTGGGGCTCATTTTGATCCTCCTTAATAGATCTTTTGTCTCCCTGGGATTTCTTTCCAGGATTTCTCCTTTGACGTTTGCTTCAATATTAGCTGATGAACTTATACCTGTTATCCTTAAAATCTGCTTAGAGGAATTGTCAGCGTGCAGGTATGTCATTCCCTCATCAGTCAGGTGATATTCCGTAATGCCATAATGCGAACATACTTTAAAGGTGATATTTCCATCAGAGTTTCTCTCAAAGAATTCCGTTGAGTTACCTATCATATTTAAGAGGTCTGATCTTGAAGGGTATGCACTTTTGATTAATAACCTTACTCTTTCTCTCTCAATTTCCCTGTCATTCATGGGCAAGCCATCTTCTTCTCGTTTTCTGATTTTTTCTTCTAAAGAAAGAGAGTGAGATGGGTGGAAATGGTATAAGATCATATTGCTGTTTTCACTCATTAATTCGTCCAGAAGCTGAATATCAAGCCTTGCTTTCATTATATAGCGTTTGTCTACCTTCTTTTCTACTTCTTCATTGTAACCGATCTCAATCCATTTCTCCTGGTTAGGTAAATATACCCAGGATTCCTCTATTTGTGAGATCGCTATGAGTCTCCTCATGTCTGCTATTCCTTCTGCTTCGCTTTCGTAAATTATGGTTTTGAATTTGTTCCTGTTGTTAACAACAAGTTTATCAATAATGTTGTATTCTTCCTGGATTATGTCCTCAGTTGCTAAAGAAATATGATTGAGAGTGAATGAAATGGTACATAAGTATGCAAATAGCAGTATAATTCTAAATCTGTTTCCCGGAATCTGCCCGAATTTCAATTTAAAGAATAGGAATTGCAAAGTTACCTCAAAATTATCAGCGGGTAAGAAACCCGCCCTACAAAAAAACTTTTCACGTAGGTCGGGTTTCTTACCCGCCATTTCTCAATTCAGGTTTGATTGAGCGTCCATATTATATCGTAAGATAAATAATTGCATAGTCATTTTGCCACAATTTGTTCCTTTCTGGTTTTTAGATATACGACAATCAGATTTCGCAATACAATAAATCATTTATTATATCAGATTAACAATGTTAAAATAAAAATATGGAGTTTCTATTTAAAGAATATATTAATTAAGATACACTCTTGTCATTCTGAGTGAAGCGAAGAATCTTTTGTTAGTAAGCCAATAATATTTTATGAGTTTAATGAGATATTCGTAAAAAATATTCTTCAGTCGCTCCTCCTTCAGAATGACATTTTCGTATGGTTAAGTCCGTTCGATGGGTGCTAATTAACAGTCAAGGGAGATTGAATATGTCTTTTCCTGAAAAGGCGAAAGAGAATTATATAAAGGGTTTTGCCTGTGCCGAAAGTATTCTTCATGCGATGAAAGAGGAGGGTCTTATCGATGATTTCCCTGAAGAAGTTATCAAATGTACTACCGGTTTTGGGACCGGCATGGGAGGTTCGGGAAACGTATGTGGTGCGATAACAGGTTCGGTAATAGCAATAGGACTAAAACACGGCCGGGTAGATATAACGGATGATAACGATAAGGTATTTCGAAAGGTCAATGAATTTCTGGCAAAGTTTAACGACAGATACAAAAAGCAGGATTGTACCGGACTGACATGTACATGGAGGGAGAAAGGTACATTTAAAACCCCTGAAAGAAGAAAATACTGCTCCGCGATAGTAAAGTTTGCAGCATCAGAACTGGAGAAGATTTTAGAATAAACTGTAATTTATGCTCACGCAAAGCCGCTAAGCTCACTAGGAAAAAAATAATTCTGATTAAATACAGGAGGGGGCATAGTTTCTCGCAGATTAGGTTCTCCGTTTAAAAGACGAGAAAGCAATCCCAAATGATCTAATTTTCACATAGAGTTACAAAGAACACCAAGTCAGTGTTTTTCCTCTCTTTTGAGAGGAATCCAAAAACTGGAATCCTCTCGAAAGAGAGGTTTGTCACAAGGTTTCAGTGTGAAAGCGTTCATCTAATTTTCACGAAGAAGACAGAAGATAATAGTTTTACCCTTTGTGATCTCCGTGGCTTTGTGTGAGTCATAATCATCGGATTTGTCTGTTATTTAAGATTTGCTGTTTGTGATTCCTAATTTGTTTCGAATTTCGAATTTGTTCGGTTTTTATATTTCAGTTTTTCTTCTTGTCCTCGGCGCTTTTTGTCCGGGGAGCGCTCTTGCCCGCCTGTACCTATTCGGGCAGGTAGATTGAATCTAACGTTTTTGCCTACTGACTACTGTCCACTGCATTCTGTTTACGTTTCTCTCTTCTCTTTCTTCTCAGGTACACTCCTCCCAATCCTGCCAATCCAATTCCCAGTAGAGCTACAGTTGCAGGTTCTGGGACGGCTGTTGCTCCCACACTTAATTCTCCGGTTGTGTAGAGAGATGAAGTGTCCCAGAAAAGGTCACCCAAAAGAGTCGGCATGACAAGGAAGTCAAACATCCCCGTCAGGCTCCCCCAATTCAGGATATCGAATGTATCTCCGGCATCCGGATTAAATCCACCGTAAAGGAGTACTTCGAGCGTACCGCCAAGGCTCATCATGCCGGTAACGTCAAGGACATCGTACTCGGTTTCCGGTATCAGTCCACCAATCTCCATCTGAAGCGTACTATTTATATCCTGTGAGTAATCACCAAAGATAGAGGTCAGGCCGGGAGAGTTTCCGGGGGCAAGTGTTCCGCCTGTCAGTGCAAGATCACCCATAAATGTGTCTACCGCAAGCGTACCGCCTGTCATGTTAAATGTTCCGCCGTTTGTATTATCAATAGAGGTTGCATCAAGCGTACCGCCGCTCAGGTTGACAACTCCCGCGTCCCATAGTTTAAGAGCGACGCTGATCATGGCGTCTCCGGCGCCTGATATGTTCAGTGTACCGCTTCCACCGGAAGCAGTACTTGATCCGCCTATATAACTGTTATTAGCCGAAAAACTTCCGCCACTTACATTATATGTTCCGCTGCCGCCGGAGCTGGCTCCGACAAGAAGGTTGTTTGATACGGTGTTTGTGCCGCCGGTCTGGGTAAATGTGCCGGTACCACTTCTGCCAATGGTTTCATCAGTAGCTGACAGGTTCCCTGTTTCACTCAAATTGTAAGTTGCGTTTCCACCGGAGTAATACCCTAGCCACAACTCATTGGTAGTGGCAGTTGACATCCCGGACTGGTTGAACTCCCCGGTACCTTCATTGCCAAAGTATAATATGTTGGTAGATACATTTCCTGTTCCGCTTAAATCATAGGTACCGCTGGCGCCTGAATAGGTGCCGAGGTAGAGGCGGTTAGAGACAGTATTAATCCCACTGGTCTGAGCAAAAGAGCCTGTACCCCATCTTCCAACGTACACGTCAGCAGCTGAAACAGTGCCTGTACCACTTAAACTGTATGTTCCACTGCTGCCCGCATTGTGGCCGATATAGAGACCGTTTGAAACGGCATTCGCACCGCCCGTATGGGTAAATGTGCCTGTACCGGAATTGCCGATTGTTTCATTATTGGCAGAAAGAGCACTTGTACCGCTCAGATTATACGTTCCGCTACCACCCGCATCCATACCAAGCCTTAAGTCTACCATGCCCAGAGTTGAGCCATCGGAATGGGTAAAGATCCCTGTCCCGGACCCGCCCACGTTCAGACTATCAAAGGTAAGGTTGGAGAGAAAACCAACTGCACCGTTATAAGTATGGTTGACATTGGAACCGGACGATCCACCAATACCGTATGTGTCTACGTCTATGGTACCAGCAACATTGAGCGTACCACCATCGTTATAGAGTGTACTGTTACCGGCGCCGTCAGTAATGTTTCCGTTCACATTAAGCGTACCGCCGGAAATAGTATAGGTCCCGCTGCTGCCTGAGAAAAGACCAATAGTAAGGTCGTTGGTGACGTTATTAGTCCCGCCGCTCAGATTATAGGTCCCACTGCTGCCTGAGTTTATTCCGATGGTAAATTCGTTCGTTATGGTATTTGTCCCACCTGTCTGAGTAAAGACACCAGTCCCTGAATTACCAATAACTTCATAACTAGTTGACAGGCTCCCCGTACCGCTCAGATTTACCGATCCGCTACTACCGCCAATACTACCAGCAGCGATTATAAACGTATTTACCGTACCTCCGTCTATGTTAAGTGTGCCGGTACCCGCGCTGCCGACTGAAATGTTGTTGTTTACACCTAGGGTACCGCCAGAAATTGTATAGGCACCGCTGGCACCTGAAGAGGTGCCGAGGTAGAGGTTGTGAGAGACAGTATTAGTCCCACTGGTCTGAGCAAAAGAGCCTGTACCCCATCTTCCTACGTACTCATCAGCAGCTGAAACAGTGCCTGTACCACTTAAACTGTATGTTCCACTGCTGCCTGCGATGTGGCCGATATAGAGACCGTTCGAAACGGCATTCATACCGCCCGTATGGGTAAATGTGCCGGTACCGAAATTGCCGATGTTTTCAGTACCGGCGGTAATACTTTCACCACTACTCAAAGTGTGGCTTGAGTTAGACCCTGCACCATTTCCAACATTGAAATTATCTACACCAATGGAACCACCTCCTACAATAAGTGTACTCCCGTCAATGTTCAAAGTGCTGGTTCCCGCACCGTTTACAATGTTTCCACCCACATCAAGCGTTCCACCTGCAAGTGTATAGGTACCACTGCTACCGGTATTAACTCCCATATTTAGATTATTCGTTACTGTGTTTGTACCACCGGTTTGAGTAAATGAGCCTGTACCTGAATTACCGATTGTTTCACTGCCGGCGCTGATTGACTCTCCGCTTCCCAGAGTATGGCTTCCATTCGTCCCTGCCGAGTTGCCGATATTAAGAGTATCCACACCTATTGTCCCTGCGGTTACCGTACCACCATCTATATTGAGTGTACCTGTCCCTGCACCGTTTATAATACTGCCACCTACACCAAGGGTTCCACCGGAAATGGTATAGGTACCAGCGCTGCCAGTTGCCCATCCAATTCTGAGGCCGTTGGCTACCGTATTCGTCCCGCCGGTCTGATTAAAAGAGCCGGTGCCTTGTTCTCCAATATATTCATCTGCTGCTATGAGACTCCCGGTATTGCTTAAATTATACACACCTTGAGAACCGGAAAAAACGCCAACGCCAAAGTAACTTGACACACTGTTTGTCCCACCTGTCTGATTAAAGGTAGCTTCTCCGCTGCTGCCTAAGTATTCGCTGTCAGCCAGTATGCTGCCACCACTTAAATTATAAGTTCCGCTGCTGCCCGACTCTCCTCCGAGTCTAAGAATATTTGTGACACTGTTCGTGCCTCCGGTCTGCGTAAAGACGCCTGTGCCGGAATGACCGATGGTCTGACCGCCGGCTGATAAGCTGCCCGTACCACTTAAATTATAGGTACCACTGGCACCGGAAACGTTACCCAGAGTGAGAAAATTCGATATATTATTTGTTCCATCTGTCTGAGAATAAGTACCGGTGCTGCCCGACGTCCATCCAATTCTGAGGTCGTTGGTTACCGTGTTCGTCCCGCCGGTCTGATTAAAAGAGCCGGTGCCTTGTTCTCCAATATATTCATCTGATGCTATAAGACTCCCGGTATTGCTTAAATTATACACACCTTGAGAACCGGCAAAAACACCTACCCCAAAGTATGTTGATGCACTGTTTGTCCCACCGGTCTGATTAAAGGTAGCTTCATCCGCTGCCGCCTAAGTATTCGCTGTCAGCCGATATACTGCCACCACTTAAATGATAGGTTCCGCTGCTGCCCGACTCTCTTCCGAGTCTAAGAATATTTGAAACGGTTTTTGTCCCTCCGGTCTGTGTAAAAGTACCGGTCCCAGAATTACCGATGTTTTCATTACCAGCGCTGATTGACTCTCCGCTACCCAGAGTATGGCTTGCATTCGTCCCTCCCGAGTTGCCAATATTAAGCGTATCGACACCGATTGTACCGGCATTTACCGTACCACCGTCTATGTTAAGAGTTCCTGTCCCCGCACCATTAACTACATCTCCGCTCACATTGAGAGTCCCATTGGAAATAGTATAGGTACCGCTGCCGCCTGAATCCATACCAAGGCTTAAGTCGGTCAGGCCCAGAGTTGAGCCGTCGGAATGAGTAAAGGTTCCGGTTCCTGCTCCACCCACATTCAGGTTGTCAAAGGTAAGATTTGGAGTAGTAGCCGTAGTATGACTGACATTAGAACCGGACGTTATTCCCAGACCGTAAGTGTCCACGTCTATGGTCCCACCAACATTGAGCGTACCTCCGTCATTGTTGAGCGTGCTGGTACCGGCACCATCAACAATGCTGCCAGACACATTAAGAGTTCCGTTGGAAATGGTATAGGTACCGCTGCCACCTGAATCCATTCCAAGTCTCAAGTCTGTCAGGCCCAGGGTTGATCCGTCTGAATGGGTAAAAGTACCGGTTCCCTCTCCACCCACATTCAGGTTGTCAAAGGTAAGATTTGGAGTAGTAGTCGTAGTATGATTGACATTAGAACCGGACGTTATTCCCAGACCGTATGTGTCCACGTCTATGGTCCCACCGACATTGAGCGTACCTCCGTCATTGTTGAACGTACTGTCACCAAGGCCATTAACGATACTGCCGGTTACATCAAGCGTTCCACCTGAAATAGTATAGGTCCCGCTGCTGCCTGAATTAAGACCCATATTAAGATCATTTGTTATTGTATTTGTACCACCGGTCTGCATAAATACACCGGTACCACTACTGCCAACATATTGTCCTCCAGACGATAAGAGAGCTGTGCCGCTTAAACTATATGTCCCGCTGCTACCGATGTCAGTGGCGATACCCATTGCGCCATTAGTATGTGTTCCACCTGTCTGAACAAACAGACCGGTCCCGTTAAAACCTAAATCCAGTGTATAGCTCGTCAGGCTGCCTGTGCCGCTTAAGTTATAGGTCCCGCTACCGCCGGAGTTTTTTCCAATGAACAGCTCACTTGAGACGGTATGCGTCCCGCCGATCTGGGTAAAAATTCCGGTCCCGGAATTACCGATGAACGCGTCGTTGGAGATCGAGAGGCTACCGCCGCTCAGATTTACCGTTCCGCTGCTGCCTGTATTATTACCGATGGTAAGATCATTCGTTATGGTATGCGTCCCGCTGGTCTGGGTAAAGAGTCCGGTCCCGGAATTACCGATGAACGCGTCGTTGGAGATCGAGAGGCTACCGCCGCTCAGATTTACCGTTCCACTGCTGCCTGTATTATTACCGATGGTAAGATCATTCGTTATGGTATGCGTCCCGCCGGCCTGGGTAAAAATTCCGGTACCGGAATTACCGATAGTTTCAGCTCCTGCAGTGATCGATTCACCGGCCCCCAGAGTGTGGCTTCCATTCGTACCGGCTGAGTTGGCAATGTTAAGATTATCAACACCGATTGTCCCCGCGTTTACCGTACCTCCATCTATGTTAAGCGTGCCTGTCCCCGCGCCGTTTACAATGCTGCCGCTTACACCAAGGGTACCGTTGGAAATGGTATAGGTACCGCTGCCATCCGTGTTTTGTCCGATAGTGAGGTTATTGGAAACGGTATTTGTCCCACTGGTCTGGGTAAAAGTACCGGTACCACTTCTGCCAATGGTTTCATCCGTAGCTGACAGGCTCCCTGTTTCACTCAAATTGTAAGAAGCGTTTCCACCGGAGTAATACCCAAGCCACAACTCATTGGTAGTGGCAGTTGATGTCCCGGACTGGTTGAATTCTCCGGTACCAGCATTACCGAAATAAAAGATATTGGCTGAAACATCACTGCTACCGCTTAAATCATAGGTACCGCTGGCGCCTGAATAGGTGCCGAGGTAGAGGCGGTTAGAGACAGTATTAGTTCCACTGGTCTGAGCAAAAGAGCCTGTACCATATCTTCCAACGTACTCATCAGTGGCGGAAACAGTGCCTGTATCACTTAAACTGTATGTTCCACTACTTCCGCCATTGTTGGCAATAAAAAGACCGTTTGAAATAGCATTTGTCCCACCGGAATGGGTAAAAGTACCAGTACCTGAATTACCAATAGTTTCGTTTGCAGCAGTAAGATTGCTTGTACCACCCAGGTTATACGTTCCGCTACCACCAGAATCTACACCAATCCTCAAGTCTGTCAGACCCAGAGTTGAGCCATCAGAAAGGGTAAAGGCCCCTGTCCCGGCCCCGCCCACGTTCAGACTATCAAAGGTAAGGTTGGGGAGAATACCAGTCCCTCCATTATAAGTATGACTGACATTTGAACCGGACGATCCTCCGATGCCATACGTGTCTACGTCTATGGTACCAGTAACGTTGAGCGTGCCACCGTCGTTATAGAGTGTACTGTTACCGGCGCCATCAACGATACTGCCTGTCACATCAAGCGTTCCACCTGAAATAGTATAGGTCCCACTACTGCCTGAGTATTGACCAATAGTGAGGTCGTTGGTAACGGTATTCGTACCACCACTTAAATTATATGTTCCGTTACCGCCCGCATTTTCACCGAGATGCATGTTAGTAACGGTATTCGTCCCACCGGTCTGGTTAAAAGTACCGGTACCTTCTCTGCCAATGGTTTCATCAGTAGCTGACAGGCTCCCTGTTTCACTCAAATTGTAAGTGGCGTTTCCACCGGAGTAATACCCAAGCCACAACTCATTGGTAGTGGCAGTTGATGTTCCGGACTGGTTGAATTCTCCGGTACCTCTATTACCGAAATAAAAGATATTGGCTGAAACATCACTGCTATCGCTTAAATTATAGGTACCGCTGGCACCTGAACTGGTGCCAAGGTAGAGGCGGTTAGACACAGTATTAGTCCCACTGGTCTGGTTAAAAGTACCGACACCGTCTAAGCCAACATACTCGTCAGCAGCTGAAATAGCACTGCTCCCGCTTAAATTATAGGTACCGTTGCCTACTGAACCGTAGCCGATGTAGAGGCTGTTAGAGACAGTATTAGTCCCACTAGTCTGATTAAAAGTACCTATACCAAAACTTCCAACATACTCGTCACCAGCTGAGACAGTGCCTGTACCACTTAAACTGTATGTTCCACTACTGCCTCCGTTCCTCCCTATTACAAGAAGACCTGAAACAGCATTTGTCCCAGCCGACTGGGTAAAGCTACCGGCACCACTATTACCAATATATTCGTATGAAGTCGACAGGCTACCGGAGGTTAACTTAACATGACCAGTATGACCATTTAAATTACCAAGTTGTAAGGAAGCAGCCTGCGCATTATACGCTGAGTGTATCACAGCAGTTCCTCCGTTATTTATATAAGCATGATCACTGGAATTTGGAATATCAGAAGACCAATCAGAAGCAACATTCCATCCACCTTCTCCGGCATAGTCCCAAACACTAATAGCATTTACAATGCCGACGGGCAAGGCCGCCGTAAATAATAGAGACAGACAGATTGTTATTAGTTTTTGTTTCATGATTTTGTACCTCACTTCCTTATGATTCATGATTTTTAGAATTCATAGACAGCACTTCAAAAAGAAAAAAATAGTTCACCGCTCCCCGAACAAAAAACGCCGAGGACTTTCTCCGGACAAACAGCGCCGAGGACAGGGAGACGCGAAGAACCCAAAGTTATGTTTTTCCTCTCTTTCGAGAGGAGTCCAGTCTTGGACTCCTTACGAGAGTAAGGATGTATCATGTAGTTACAAAGAAAAACTAAAAAATTTAAACTCACACTCCCCGGACAAAAGGTGCCGAGGACAAGAAGCCTCTAAGTCACAAAGATAAATGCTATTATCTTTTCTTTGCGCCCTTGGCGCCTTAGCGTGAAATATTTTCTTTGGTTTTTGACTTCTCCCGTAACGTCTATCTTATTAATGAATATGATTCAGTTGTTCACAGAACATATTTACCGCCACATTATATATTTACTTCAAAACAACATAAGATGAACCAAAAATTTACAAAAAAAGGCGTAGATGAATACGTTCTTTAATGAGAACTATTCGTTTACGCCTTCGACCCACAGGCTCTTAACCTGCTGACAAGGAAGCCTGCATCTTTCTTGCAAGCAGTAGTAAATGAGTTTAATAGCTATTATCTTTAAATACTTAACCTCAAAGATCTAAAATATAATCATTGTCCATGTGTTTCATTCGCTTGATATTATAAACGCTTGGCATAATGTGTCAAGTCGTGTTTTTGTCAAGGTTTCTCGTTCGGTAATAATGGTGAATAAGACAATTAACCCTGTCAGATAGTAGAGAAAAGGAGGAGATACCCGATCAGGGTACCACAGCTATCCAACAGGGTAGATTTTTATCAAAACCTAAATTGAGTGATTGTATATTACATACCGTTGTAGCCGCTGGCTTTAGCCTGCGTTTCTCATCACTTGATGGGTTCACGTAAGTTACGCAACCTCAAGGTTGCGGCTACAAAATCACTCAATTTAGGCAAAAGTAACTTCTCGCCAAATTACAGCATTTATCAGTAGTATCCGGTTAGGTTTTTGCGTGCACAGTTTTTGTCATACCTGAGTGCCTTTATCGGGTATCTAAGGACCAATTGCATCCTGGATTCTCGCTAAAAGAATGCCTGTCCGAATGGGTACCCGTCCGAATAGCATTGAGACTGTGTCGTAATGTCATTTTGAAGCTTTAACCGAAGAATCTTAATTTTGTAACCTATTGTAGACATTAGATTCTTCACTTCGTTCAGAATGACATTAAGTGCGTTTTTATAATTGTGACACAGTCTGATTGCCGGGCGGGCAGGAATGACATTTTTGTGTCTATATAAGGATCATTTGCAAAAACCTAATCGGACAGTGCTGAGTGTTTACAAAGTGCAGCAAGTGCTATACCTGATAAGAGACATTTGTTGACAAATGGTTAGATCAAGAGATATCTCCTTGCTCAGCAACAACTTGTAAACTAATATAATAAATACCAAGAGATTTGTTATATTAAGATGGTTACAGAATTGCGAAAGTATTTTGTAATACAATGCAATAACTGGAATTTTGCGAATATTTTACGTAAATTATTTTTGAAAGAGAGAGGGCAAGGAGATCAAAAGAAAGTAATCACATAAATCTGCTAAGTTCGCCAGGAAAAGAATTGCTTTTGAAGCTAAAGTGCCTGTCCGGTAGTTCTACTGCCGGACACACAAAAGCAGAGCAGTTCTACTGCGACCGTATAGAGTAAAGAGTAGAACTCTAACATCCTGGAAAGACGAAAGGAAATAGTTTTTATCCTTTACGATCCTTGTCAGATGTGCTGTTTGTCGGGGGGGGGGGGGCGGTC
>Ga0233448_1000046_pt1 | contig 143502 bp, 126 predicted proteins | sample SI_124_October20_2_FD_183015 | JGI IMG/M metagenome (GOLD analysis project Ga0233448, IMG submission 183015) | Seawater microbial communities from Saanich Inlet, British Columbia, Canada - SI_124_October2016_150_MG | ecosystem: Environmental > Aquatic > Marine > Inlet | place: Canada: British... | reverse complement strand
AATGGACGATGCCACTGCAAAACTGGAATTTGACATTGTCCCAACTCTCAATCTATTTTGAAGGCAGATTAGACGACGTGTTGGATATTTAAACTATGCCAGTGACACGGAATTCTGAACACCCTCTTCATTGATCCTCTCCCTTTCCCTAAATTAATCGTTCAGTTCGTTTCGAACGATTATTTGATTTTGCCAACTTCGACCAGCAGCTCTTGCTGGAACTTGGCAATGGCGTCCATGGCTTCCTTGGCTGTCTTTTGGCCTGTGATTGCCTTGTCGAACTCTTCCTGCTGTTGTGTCAGCATTTCGAACATCTCTGGTGTGTGCCAGACATCTTTCTGATACTGAAGCAGTTCAGCATGAGCACGGTTCCATGGCAGGAAGTCGTTATACTCAGGCATGTTCATGACACTCATCAAACCAGGCTCACCACCGTTTTTGGAGAACTCGATCTGTACGTCTTTGGACATCCACCACTTCACAACTTCCAAAGCCTCTTTGGTGACTTCTTCAGAGTTCCATGTTGTCAAAACAAAAGGCTGACCACCGATGTTATCTGTGCGGTCGATAGAACCGTCAGATTTGCGCAAGCCCGGTGTCATGGCAAAACCGGTTTTGTCTGCATATTTGGATACTTTCGGATCCAAAGCAGGCGGTGCAACACCGGCCCAGTCGATGATGGCAGCAACTTTGCCCTGCATGAACAGTTCCTGAATTGCGAAGATACCCATCTGGCCAGTTTTGTGGACCGGAGGCGCATACTTCAGAATATCAAGATAATGCTGGAAGCCTTCGACAGCAGCTGCCGAGTTTACAACACCTTCAGCTTGTGCGTTTGGTGCATTGGCTTCGTCCCAGATATCGCCACCATGCTGCCAGATAAAGGCAAGAATTTGCATGGAGGAGAAGTCACCGACTTTACCAGCCTGGTAGGCAACGCCGTAGAAATCATTTTCGGCAACACCATCACCCAGTTTGGCACCTTTATCACGACGGAAGAATTTACCAACGTTGGCCCAGACATCCCAGTCTGTGTTTTTCCACTCGTCATATGAGCAAGGCAAAACTTGATCGAACTTGGCTTTAAAGTCAGCCCGCTCGCCCTCGTGGCAGAACAGGTCATTGCGGAACCAGGTTACTTTGGTATCCGGGAACTGTGGGAAGCCATAATAGTTCTTCGACTTGTGCGGATAAGTCGAATAGTTTTCCGTCATGGCCGGATGGATGTCTTTCATGATCGCCTGAAGCTCAGGGTCTGCGTCGATATATTTGTTGAGCTTCATGAAGTGGCCACCTTCGATGAAGGTACCAATCCACTGGCTGTCAGAAATGATCATCTGATACTTCTTTTCACCCGAGGTGAGAGAAGCGGCAACACGATCATAAAAACTTGGCCATGGAATAAAGTCAAAAACCAACTTCACGTTGTTGCCAGATTTGGCTTTATAAGTTTTGTTAAAATATTCCTGCAAAAAACGGGTCGGACCCCAGTCCGGACCTGCCATATTCAGAACAATGTCCTTGGAAACTGCTGGCGCTGATGCGACGGTCAATGCGCCCGCAACAACACTCGCAGCCAAGACGCTTGCGATACTGAATTTACTTTTCATCGAAACCTCCTCCTGTTGGTTTTGGAGATCAGACGGCACCACCGCACCGTCTGATGTTGCCGACCTAGCGGATTGCTGTGCCGGTATCCCGAGCGAACACATGTGTGTTCTCCACTCGAACGAAAACCGGTACTTCGTCACCGACGCTGTACCGGACTGCCTGTTCCTCGGGAAGAACCATCTTCAGTTCAGCCCCCCCTGCTTCGAGGTCCAGAATTACAATGTCCCCCAGCGGCTCGGTCAGATGCACACGGGCCGTAAAAGACGGCCCCCCTGCAACCTGGCCATCACCTAATGGCTGGATGTCGTTGGGACGAAAACCAAAATACAAATCACTGCCCACAGGAAAGGCCTTCAGGGCCTCGGCCCAGGGGCCTTTTTCTGCCGACAAAAAAGGTGTTTCCACACTAGGCGCGGCATCCGCGCCACGCCGTGTTGCGTTGATCAGATTGACCCGGGGTGATCCGACCATTGACGCCACATAGGCGTTCTTGGGTTGGGTGTAGAGTTCATCCGGCGTGCCGGTTTGAACGATCTTGCCGTCCGTCAGCAAACCAATGCGCTGGCCCATGCTGAGGGCTTCCAGCTCGTCCGGTGTGGCAAAGACAACAGTCATGCCCAGTTCGCGGTGCAGACGTTTGAATTCAGCGCGCGTGTCGTTGCGCAGCTTGGCATCCAGATTTGTTAAAGGCTCGTCCAACAACAACAGACCAGGACGGCGCACCAGGGCGCGGCCAATGGCAATGCGTTGTTGTTCGCCACCGCTGGCCGTACCGGGCTTGCGTTTCAAGGTATGGGTCAGGCGCAACATTTCAGCGGTTTCGCCAACCCGACGGTTAATCTCGTCGCGGGTGACACCTGCCTGGCGCAAGGGATAGGCCAGATTTTCAAAAATGGAGAGATGGGGATATAGCGCGAAGGTCTGGAAGACCATGGCAATGTCACGCCCCCGGACTTCAGCGTGGGTGACGTCCTGCCCCTGATACATGACTGTACCCTGATCAGCGCGTTCGATGCCGCAAATAGTACGAAGGGTTGTGGTTTTGCCACTGGCACTTGGCCCCAGCAAAGCGAAAAATTCGCCCTTGTCGACGGAAAGATCAACACCATCCAGCGCAACGATATCGCCAAATGCCTTTTTTAGTCCTGTGACGCTTAATTCCGACATGGTCCCCCCCCTTGGGTGATCCTCAACTGCCAGGGACTGTATAGAGGGAGAAAACGAGAATCAACTAAAAAGTATGATTATTTAGATTATATAATCGTACTTTCTTCAAAATATAGTAGGATTATTTATGCCAAAAGTGCTGATTCTATTATAGTTTTCAAAGGCTTGATCTTGGTTAAGTGTCATTTGGATATCCATAGAAAATATTGTTCACTGGCGCCAGATTTTGGCAATTTCCTTCAAATTTCCTCGATAACCAGGGCCCTAAAAGCAAACGAGGCCGGAATTTCCGGCCTCGTTCAAATCAATTTTGGCTAAAAATCCTATTCAGCGGCCTCAGCCTGATCCAGAGCACCAACGGGGTGGTGAATAATTTCTGTGCCCAGCAAATTCATGAACTCCCGCATGAAGGCGGCGAGTGCGGTCCAGCCTTCGGCGGTGACGAGCTTGCCATCCCTTAAAGCAGCTTTTGGCCCAATGGGCACATAGGTTGCGTCAGTCAGGGCCACCTCGGGCGCCACCGTGAACAGGCCAGACACCTTTTTGCCGGCGATGATTTCCGGTACGGCGATCAAAACCTGCAAACCATGACAGATCGAGGCAATAGGTTTGTCGTCGCGATGAAATTCGCGCAGGATTTCCAGCACACGAGGATATGTGCGGATATATTCAGGCCCGCGACCACCAGCCACATAGACCGCGTCATAGTCGGCCGTATCGACCGCATCAAAATCTTTGGTGATTTCCTGGTTGTGACCCCGGTGCTCGCTCCAGGTCATCAGGTCCGGGCCAAAATCATGCACGCTGGTTGCCAACTGAAATCCGGCCTTGGTTTCTGGGCAGACAACTTCGACCTTGTGGCCAACGGCTTCAAAGGCTTGCTGAAAGACAAATATTTCGTACTCCTCGCTGAACTCTCCAACCAGCATCAGAATGGATTTTGCAGACATTGTTCATCTCCGGATGTGAATAAATTCAGGGTCCCGGCACCAGCAAAATGCTGGACCGGATCCTGACCTGAAAAGCAATATCTACAAAAAGTTGGTAAAACTTGCAAGAATAAATATTATTTATTCACGATAGAGTCACGCTCAAAGGCTGCAAGGAAGGTGATCCGTCGACGTTCAGGTGGCAATAAATTTGCCTCGCATCCGTAGTCTCTTGTCCCTGGTTGCATGTCTCGGACCAGATAGTAGAGTGCACAGCCAATGCTGTCTCATAGCAGCTTTCGCACCAGCTTTATCCACTTCTTCAGAAATACATATTCCCATGACTGAACTGATCTTCCATCACTACCCGCAATCGCCCGTAGCTGAAAAAGTACGGACGGGGATGGGTTTCAAAAACCTGGATTGGCGTTCGGTGGAGATTCCACGTATTCCGCCAAAACCTGATTTGATGCCATTAACCGGCGGCTATCGGCGCACGCCCGTCATGCAGTTTGGTGCAGATATTTTTTGCGACAGCCAGGGCATCATGCGCGAGCTGGAACGGCGTTATCCTGAACCGACCTTTTTTCCAGGTGATACGGATGGTCTTGGCTGGGGCATCAGCCGCTGGACGGATGGTCCCTTGTTCACAACGATGATCAAACTGGTGTTGTCGGCAACAGCGGACAGCATCCCTGAGGATTTTGCCCGTGATCGCAGCCGCCTTTATCTGGGGGAAAATGTCGACCTGCATGCTGTCGCCCGGGACATTCCACACCTGATATCACAGGTTCGCGCGCAGTTCAGTTGGATCAATCAGCGCCTGGAGACCGGTCGTCCCTTCATCCTTGGTGACAAGCCAGGCTTGCCCGATGCCTTTTGTTATTACCTGGTCTGGTTCCTGCGCGGACGTTGGCGAGGCGGTCCAGGGTTTCTGTCTGAATTCCCGGCACTCGAGGCCTGGGAAATTCGGGTGCGCGATATTGGCCACGGCAGCAGCACCGGGATGCCTTCGACGGAGGCACTGGAAATTGCCAAAGACGCCTCACCTGAATTCCAACAGGATATCGACAGCACTGATCCTCTTGGATTATCAGGCGGGCAACTCGTTGGTGTTACGCCAGATGAAGATGGCGGCGACCCGGTTGTCAGTGGCAGTTTACATATCCTGAACAGGGATTCGATTGCGGTGTTGCGAGAAGATCCACAGGTGGGACAAGTCTGTGTTCATTTTCCCAGAGTGGGATACCGCATTCTTGTTAGCTAAGAGCGCCGGGTAACTCGGTCGCGACTGATATCACTGACAGAGACAAAACCGCTGAGCGCCATGGAGCGCTCGAACTGTTCCCGCAAGATCGTCAGGGCCCGGCTGACACCGGCCTCGCCACCTGCCCCCATGCCATACAAATAAGGTCGCCCGATCATGCAAGCATCTGCGCCCATGCCCAGTGCCTTGACCACGTGCTGACCACGACGGATGCCGCCGTCCAGAATAACTTCCATAGCACCATCATTGGCTTCAACGACCGTTTGCAGTCGGTCAACTGCCGCCGGGGCACCGTCCAGTTGCCGCCCGCCATGGTTGGAAACAATCACCGCCGTCGCACCCACATCGCGGGCGCGGTCGGTGTCGGCGGCAGTCATAATGCCCTTGATGGCAACCGGCCCATCCCAGTCGGCGATGAGGCCTTCTGCATCTTTCCAGGTTGCCTTGGGATCAAACTGACTGTTCACAAATTTCATCACCGTCGACACATCGCTGCTATCGCCACCCATGTACCTGTCCACATTGCCAATGCTGAATTTGGGTCCGGTGAGATATCGCCAAACCCACTCCGGCCGAATGGCAAACTGGAACAACTCCTTCAGGGAAAATTGCGGTGGCATTTTCATACCGGTTTTCTGATCGCGTTCCCGCATACCGATGACCGGCACATCATAGGTCAAACACAAGGCCTCATAACCGGCATCCTTCATGCGGGCCAGAAACTCACGAGTGATGCCACGGTCGCGAAAGGTATAGGCCTGAAACATTTTGGGACCGTCCGATGCCGCTGCCGCTTCTTCGAGAGTGACATTGGCCATACAGGACAGGGTGTAAATGGTGCCCGACTTTGCCACCGCCCGCACCGCATCCAGTTCGCCCCCGGCCCGTACCAGACCAACCGTTCCGGTGGGTGCCGTCATCACCGGCCAGTCAATTTTTTGACCCAGTACCGTGGTCGACGTATCGATGGAGCTGACGTCAACGGCATATTCGGTTTCGATTTCATAATCATCAAAGGCGCTGATGTTACGGCGCATGGTCACTTCTTCCTCGGCCCCGCCATCAACGAAGTGGAAAATGGGCGCAGGGAGTTTTGACTTGGCCAGTCGGCGCAGGTCTTCAATATTGACGCATTTCTCGAGAGCTTTTGATCCGGTCACGGCAGGGGCCTCAGAAATAAAGGGACAGGGCATTCCGATATGATTTGAGCAGGATTATTCCATCATTCGTGCCTATAATCGAGACGCTATTCGACTTATCGAGACAGTAATCGACTATGGATCAATCTGGACCGGGAATTAAACATGTTGCGCCTGCCTGACCTGAAGACGCCCAAAGGGGCTTGTGACACCCATATGCATTTTTATGATGCGACCCGGTATGAGACGGCCACCAGTGCCGCCTTCACGCCGCCCGATGCCAGTGCTGATGATTACAAGGCTTTGCAGCAAAGGCTGGGGCTGGAACGTGTGGTGATTGTGCAGCCCTCAACCTATGGCCGGGACAACACATGTCAGCTGGAAATGGCCAAAGACTTTGGCAATAATTGCAGGTTGGTTGTTGTGGTCGACGAGGCAACAACAGACCTCGATCTGGAAAAGCTGACGGCGGCCGGGGCGCGTGGGGCCCGTTTTTTCATGTTGGCAGGGGCGGCTGTGCCATGGGAAACTTTGGAACCAGTGGCCCACAAGGTGTCTGAACATGGCTGGCATATTCAGCTGCAAATGAACGGGCGGGATTTTGCCGACCGTCACGAACAGCTTTCCCGCCTGCCCGCCACCCTGGTGGTCGATCATGTGGGGCGATTTATGGATCCGGTACCCCTGGACCATCCTTCGTTCAAGGCCCTGTTGCACTTGATCGATGCGGGTAACTGCTGGGTCAAACTGTCAGCGCCTTACGAGTCCGGGTTGAACGGTGCACCACGCTGGGATGATCTGGATGCATCAGCCCGGGCCCTGGTGGCGGCAGCGCCCGAACGGATGCTGTGGGCCAGCAACTGGCCCCATCCCAATCACCATGGCAAATATGATGAGGCCGATTTGCTGGATTTACTGCTGTACTGGGCCGATGACGACGCCACACGAAACCGGATCCTGGTGGACAATCCGGCTGAGCTGTACGGATTTGGCTGACGCCCCCTTTAACGTCTGAAGCCCGCCAGATAATCCCTGGCCAGATAGCGTCCTGCTTGCTGGAAAAAACTGCCGAAGGACCTTGCCTGCAATCTCCGTCCACGTGCCTGGTAGTAGTCATAATCGATAAATCCATTGGCATCATACTTCAAATTGCCGAGATCGTATCTTTCGGAACCAGCGGTCGAGATATTCATTTTTCATTCCTTTATCTGTTTGGCCAAACATTTAACAAGTGAATTTTCTTTGATAATCGAAACCACCTGATTGTAGATTGGCTCTCTGTAACTGTTGATATAAAGGATTTATTGCTTTAACTCAGAATATTCAAACGATCAATTTTCGTGCATATCATGAATTATTTTCATGTATTGGATATATCATGAACACTTTACCCCCGCTGAACACCTTGCGCGTATTTGAGGCTGCCGGGCGGTTGCTCAGTTTCAATGAAGCAGCCCTTGAGCTAAACCTGACGCCCTCGGCCATCAGCCATGCCATCAAATCACTGGAAGCTTATCTGGGCCTGGCGCTGTTTGATCGACCGGGCCGTGGTGTGGCCCTGACCCCGGAGGGCAAGATATATCTGACGCCGGTGAAGGATGCCCTGACACAGTTGAGCAATGCATCCGGCATGTTGATGCGCCAATCCGAAAACCACCCCCTGACCATCAGCGCCGCACCGGCTTTGACCATTGGCTGGCTGATGCCACGCCTGGCCAGATTTCAGCTTGCCTTTCCTGACATCGAAGTCCGCCTGAGCTCGTCCGCCGACCTTGTTGACCTGCATCGCACGGATATTGATATGGCGATCCGCAGCGGGTCGGGTCATTGGTCTGGCCTGGCCAGTCATTTTCTGATGTCTGAAGAACTGGTGCCGGTCTACAAACCTGGATTGCTTTCGGACAAAGGCGAAGCTCTCAGCAATACTGAGAGCCTCAAACACGCGCCGCTGATTCACATTATGCCCACAATGGGGCAATGGCGCAGTTGGCTTAACGCTCTCGGCATCAAACACCCCGATCCGGAAAAAGGATCAAAGTTTGAATCCAGTGCCGTCGCCATCGAAGCGGCCATTTCCGGACTGGGCGTGGCCCTGGTGCCCAAAGCTTTTGTTGACGAACATCTTAAGGCCGGTCGACTGGAAATTCCTTGCGGCCTGGAGGCGCCGGAGAGTTACGATTTTTATGTCGTCTACCCCAGTGACCAGGCAGAGGTGCCACGCATCGCCGCCTTTCGTGACTGGGTCCTGAAGGAAGTCGAATAGAAGTTGTGCCTACGAGCTTTAAAACGGGCCCAGATGATCGCGAAAACGGTTTTTGATACGCACACCATCGCGCGACGGCAGGATGCGTTCGGGCGAGGTTGGGGCGATGCGTACACTGGCGAACCTTGGACCAGGCGCGTTGCCATGAAGCTGGCCACGCAAATGTTCAACGCTAGGCATCTCTTCGATTTCGACACTCTCAGCAAAACCACAGGCCGTGGCGACTTCCGGTAATTTCAGGCCATACCCTGTATGGCTGGTCTGCATACCGGTTTCGCCATAGTGACCATTGTCCAGCACGACGATGCTGAGATTGGCCGGTTTTTTTACGGCAATGGTCGCAAGACCGCCCAGGCCCATGAGTTGTTCACCATCTCCGGTTATGACCAGCACCGGCCTCGATGGTTGGGCCAAAGCCAGACCGAGACCCATTAAAGCCGCGCCACCCATGGCCCCCCAAAGATAAAAGTTGGCGTGATGATCTTCCACGGCGGCGGCATCGTAAGTGGGCGAGCCGAGGCCTGTGACCAACAACAAGTCCTCGCGGTCGCGCAGTAATTCCGCGACGACCTCACGCCGATCGAGGGTGCCGAAGGGCCTGATCATATCCGTCATCTCGACCACTCCTTCTTGCCGATCAGCTTCTGGCCCAACAGAATTGCGGCGGCCTGATCACCGGCAAAAACCTGGGTGGCCACGGCGTCGACCGTTTGTGCGACCTCTGCCTGATCTTCGAGGCGAAAGCATTGCACACCCATATTTTCCAGCGAGGACTGCGTGGCTTTGCTCATAGGGGCTTGCCAGGGATTAAACTCGGCCCATTCGCCGCGCATGGTCACCAGGGTCAGCAAGGGGAAGCGGCAGGTGTTGGTCAGGCTGAGCATGTTAATGCAGTTACCGACGCCACTGGATTGCATCAACAAGACACCACGCTGCCCTCCCAGCCAGGCTCCGGCCAGCAAGGCAATACCTTCTTCTTCTGTGGTCAATGCCGTGGCTTGCATGTCCGGGTCGGCAATGGCCAGTTCGATCAGGCGGGCATGACCAGCATCTGGCACATAGACCAGTTGCTGAATGCCCTGGCTTTTGAACACTGCATAGACGTCGTCGGGCCAGTTTGCCGCCTGGTTCTCCCCCGCCTGGTTCTCCCCCGCCTGGTTCTCCACAGTTGCGGTCCCTACAACATCACGCTGCCGCCATCGACCATGATGGTCTGGCCGGTGACAAACTTGCTGGCATCCGATGCCAGATAAATAATCGTGCCGGTCATATCATCTGTTGTCAGGTTGGCTTGCAGGCTTTGGTTACCGGCGATCACAGCCAGGGCCTTGTCCTTGACCTCGCCCATAAAGTCGTTGGTACCTTCCGTCAGCACCGCACTGGGGGCCACAGCATTGACCCTGATCCAGCTGCGCCCCAGCTCACGCGCCAGGCTGCGGGTCATGCCGATGACGGCCGCCTTCGAAGTTGCATAATCAATGGCGTAAGGCATGCCATAGGTCGCTGCCAGGGAAGAGATATTGATGATGGAGCCGCCACCGGCCTCTTTCATGGCAGGGACACAGGCCTTGCAGCATTGCCAGATGCCCTTGACGTTGACGTCCATCACCCGGTCCCACTGGTCATCGGACAATTCGTTAAAGCGCCCGCCGCTGATGTCCCCATACAGGGCCGCGTTATTAACCAGGCCATCGATGCGGCCATATTTTTCGACAGCTTTGTCCGCCATATTCTGGCAACTGGCCATGTCCGTGACATCCAGATCAAGCCCCAAAATGTCGCCACCTGCGGCTTCAACAGAAGCAACCGTTTCGCCTGTATCGCGAATATCTCCAGCCACCACTTTGGCACCCTCTGCCGCAAGTGCCTGGGCATAGGCCTGTCCCAGGCCACGCCCGCCACCGGTCACAAGAATGACTTTGCTCTCAAGATTCATGAATTTTTTCCTCTGACAAAATTTCTCTTATTCTGCCTTATTCACCAATTGCCGCAAGCCACCAGGGCATTTTATTAACCCCGCTTCAGGCGTTGAATGGCAGGTATGGTTGTATTTTCAGCTTCGCGACGTTTATTAGACTTTTGAAATAGAAAATAGCGCCTTTGACACAAGTTCGCTAAATTTTTACATAAATTAGTGGCAACTTTAACATTCATTAAAACATTTGACTCATTGCCCGGCCTCAATATTTATTAACCCAGAACGTCAAAGTCTGGATACTGGGTTTATCAACTCAGGGTGTTGATACACTCTTTCCAATATTCTACTTTATGCGAGAACCAAATAAATTGTGGAGCAACAAGATATGAAATCCCCGTCATTCAGCATCGGCATTCGAGGGCGACTCATCGCTGGTTACACAGTCATTGTCGTTATCCTCGTCGCAGCTATTGCCATTACAATGTGGCAAGTCAACGGCATGCAGTCCACGACCCAACGCATTGTTGAATTGCGTATGCCAACAGCAGCCGCCAGTGCAGGTATGGTCAACAACATTAATTCCTCACTCGCCGCATTGCGGGGCTGGATGCTGACCGGGAACGAAATCTTCAAAAAACAACGCGCCACTGTTTGGCAGGACATTGCCAAAACGTCGGCTGAAATGGATAACTACTCGAAAAACTGGACCGTTCCGGCCAATATTGAAAATTGGAACATCTTCAAGACGACCTTGGCTGAATTCAAGCTGGCGCAAGAAAAGACCGAAAAGATTGCCCACAGCGCTGAAGAACAACCGGCGACAAAAATGCTGGTGACCGATGCAGCACCACGTGCCGCCGTGCTCTCCAAAGAAATCACCGCCATGATCAACCAGGAAGCAACATTTGAGCCGACAGCTGATCGCCGTCGCCTTTTGATCTCCATGGCAAACTTTCGCGGCAGTCTGGGACTGGGACTTGCCAACATCCGCGCATATTTGCTAACCGGCGAAAAGAAATTTGCCACCAATTTCAACAAGCTGTGGAAAGGAAACGACAAGGCCTTTAAGGAAATCGGTCAATCGGCATCCTTGTTGCGGCCCGGCCAACTGACTTCTTTCAACAAGATTGTGAAAGCCAGAAAAGATTTTGCATCATTGCCACCAAAGATGTTTGCCATTCGCGGTTCAAAGAAATGGAATATGGCGAACTACACCCTGGTTTCCGAAGCAGCCCCCAGAGCGGGCAAACTGCTGACAATCCTGTCCGGTGAGATGGCCGACGACGGCACGCGGGCCGGCGGTATGGTTGCGAACCAGCGGGGTTTGCTGGTCAAAGATGGTGTCGGTGCGGCTGATGATGCCTCGACACTTGTCACCGAGTTGTGGATTTTGCTGCTGGCAGGGGTTGTCATTGCAGCATTCGTCAGCATCGTCAGTGCCCGCTCCATCATTGGCCCAATCAAGGCCATCATTCATGTCATGGACGAACTGACCAACGGCAATCTGGAAGTTGATATCCCAGGGCTGGAACGTTCGGACGAAAATGGTGACATGGCGCGTGCTGTTGAAGTCTTCAAGCAGAACGCCATCGAAAAGGTTCGTCTGGAAGAGGAAGAAAAACAGGCCGCTGTGGAACGTGAACGTCAGGAGCAGGCCGAGCGTGACCGCGAAGCCGCAGACAACGAAGCCCGGGCCACGCGCCAGGCACATATTGAAACCCTGACAAACAATTTCGGGGACGTCGCGGAGACGGCTCTTGGCAGTGTTGCGGCACAATCAGAGCAAATGAAATCTTCGGCTCTGTCTATGTCGGATATCGCCAAAAATACTGAAACCGAAAGTGTCGCTGTGGCTTCGGCTGCAGAAGAGGCCAGCGTCAGCGTGCAAACCGTCGCTAGTGCATCTGAGGAACTGAGCTCGTCTATCGGCGAAATCAGTCGTCAGGTGAGCCACTCGGCTGAAATTTCGGGCAAGGCTGTGGTTGCTGCAAACACGACGAATAATACCATTCAGCAACTGGCGGAAGGATCCCGCCAAATAGGCGAGGTTATTGATCTGATCAATGACATTGCCGAGCAAACCAACCTGCTTGCACTGAACGCCACCATTGAAGCGGCCCGTGCCGGTGATGCCGGCAAGGGTTTTGCTGTGGTGGCTTCGGAAGTCAAGAACCTTGCCAGCCAGACGGCCAAGGCCACGGAAGACATTGGCGTACAGATTTCTGCCATCCAGGGATCGACCAATGAGGCTGTGTCGGCAATTGAAGGTATCTCAACAACCATCGCCGAGATGAATGAAATTGCTACCAACATTGCCTCAGCAGTTGAAGAACAAGGGGCTGCAACCGCGGAGATCAGCCGGAGTGTTCAGGAAGCGGCAAGCGGCACAACCGAAGTTTCCCAGAACATTGTCAAGGTAAAGAGTGGTGCAGAACAGACCGGCGAAGCATCCGGAAACGTTCAAAATTCAGCCGAGGAACTGGCTGGTGAATTTGACAAGTTCCGCCGTGAAATCGAAGGCTTCCTTGCCGACATCAAGGCTGCCTGACAACGAGGCCTTTCAGGCAAAGATCAACGGCCCAAAGATCAACGGCAAGGCGCGGGAGAACCGAGGCCTTGCCGTTTTTTTGTGGAGCGACCCGGTAATTAACCCCAAGCACATCTATGAACAGGTATTTTTACGACCAAACACTGGCATCCTTGACGATCACCGCAAACCGGTCGGACAAGGCCACCAAAGCCGCCCGGTGCAGATCATCCGCTGCCAACACACCGCCCTGCCCGTCCGGCAAATCGCGGGTGGCACAAGCCACGTCGACCACGGTATTTGAATAGCCAAGGTCCATGGCAACACGGGCCGTGGAGGAAATACACATATGTGTCATGAAGCCCGCCAGCACCAGTTTGGTGCGCCCGGTGGCTTCCAGCACGGCGTGCAGATCAGTCCCGGCAAAACTGTTGGGCAGGCCCTTGGCGACAATTGCTTCACCTGAAAGCGGTGTGACCTCGGCGGCTTCTGCACCACTGGGCCCCTCAGGATCAAACATGCCACCGCCCGCTGGCCCATGATGCACCACATGCACGACGGGTGCGCCCGCACCGCGCGCCAGATCCAGCAATTTCGCACATTCCTTCAGGGCCGGTGCCACGCCCGGCAAAGCCAGGGCACCATCGACATATTCCTGCTGACAATCAATCAGCACCAGCACTGCATCGTCCCAGGACGGCGGTGCCATGTTCGCACCAGACATTTCAAGCAGGGTTTTGGGGGTCGACATAGTGGCTTCTCCTGAAGGCAATTTTCATTTCAGAAAGCCTACGCCAGCCAACAAAAGATTTCCAGATCAGCTGGCTTCAGATTTTTTGGTCTCAGACTTCCTCAATCACCGAGGTGCCCTTTGAACGATCCCCGGTCAGCCATTGCCACGCCTCATGAAAGCGCAACCGGCCATCGGGCAAAAGTTCAGGCGTCGATAAACACTGCCCGGCCATAACTTCGCCCGCCGCATTCACATGATGATAGGCAAACTGCAACTGGCCCGACGGCAAAACCTTGCCCACCAAATGGCCCATAACCACATCCCCACCGGCATAATCCGCCTGGATGATGTCGCCGTCCTGGAAATAGTGAAAGACAGTGCCTTCACCCACGTCACCGTTTTCGACGTTTGATACGGGGCGAAAGGTTTTGTTGTTGACCGAAAAGGTCAACATACCCTACTCCACCGTCACCGACTTCGCCAGGTTCCTTGGCTGGTCCACGTCCGTGCCTTTGGCGACGGCGACGTGGTAGGCCAATAACTGAACCGGGATGGCATAGAGGATAGGTGCCACAAAAGGGTCGACGGCTGGCAGGGCGATGCTGGCTTCGGCGGCGTCGCCGAGTTTGGCGATGCCGGCATCATCAGACAGGAAGACCACGCGGGCGCCACGGGCCATGATTTCCTGCATGTTGGAGGCGGTTTTGTCGAAAAGGTTATCGGAGGGGGCGATAACGATGACGGGCACGCTTTCATCGATCAAGGCGATGGGGCCGTGTTTCAGTTCACCGGCGGCAAAACCTTCGGCGTGGATGTAGGAGATTTCTTTTAATTTGAGCGCGCCTTCGAGGGCGATGGGGTAGCTGACACCGCGCCCGATATACAAAATATCTCGGGCTTCACAGATATCCTGAGCCAGATCGCGCAGGCGTTCGTCGTGGTTGAGAACTTCGGCAGCGCGTGACGGCACTTCGGCGATAGCAGCTGACAAGCGCGCTTCTTCCGCACTGTCGATGGCCCCGCGTGCCACAGCCGTGGCAATAACAAAACAGGCCAGCGTCACCAGCTGACAGGTAAAGGCCTTGGTGGAGGCCACACCGATTTCTGGCCCGGCATGGGTCGGCAGAACATAATCCGCAGTCCGCTCCATGGAACTTTCCGGCACATTGACAATCACTGCCGTGTGCTGGCCATGCTCCGTGGCATATTTTAAGGCGGCAAGCGTATCGGCGGTTTCTCCCGACTGGGAAATAAACAAAGCCAGGCCACCCTCCACCAATGGCGCTGAGCGATAACGGAATTCAGAGGCGATATCGATATCCACGGCCAGACCGGCAACCTGTTCAAACCAGTATTTGGCGATCATGGCGGCATAAAAGGACGTGCCACAGGCGATGATGGTGACCTTTGGTACAGACGCCAGATCAAAGGGCGCTTCGGGGATCTGAATGGTGCGGCTGGCTGGATTGAAATAGGTGTTCAGGGTCTCGCCGATGACGGCGGGCTGTTCATAGATTTCCTTCAACATGAAATGGCGATGGTTGCCCTTGCCTACCAGGCCGCCAGAAACCGAAGAGAGTTTCACCTCCCGTTCGACAACCGCGTCTTCTGCGGTGCGGATTTCAGCCCCGGTGCGATTGAGGATGGCCCAATCGCCTTCTTCCAAATATGTCACACGATCCGACAGACCCGCCAGGGCCATGGCGTCGGAGCCCAGATACATCTCACCATCGCCCCAGCCGACAACCAAAGGAGAGCCGCGACGGGCACCGATCATCAGGTTATGTTCGCCGGAAAAGATAATGGCCAACGCAAAGGCCCCTTCGAGACGCTTCAGGGCTTTGCCGGTAGCGGCCACCGGATCGTCACCTTCTGCCATTAAGTGTGAGATCAGTTGCACGACGACTTCCGTGTCGGTGTCGGAAGCAAAGTTGCAGCCGGCCTTGGTCAGCTCGACCCGGATTTCCCTGTAATTTTCGATGATGCCGTTGTGCACCAGGGCCACACGACTGGTGGCATGGGGATGGGCGTTGACTTCGTTGGGCACGCCATGGGTGGCCCAGCGGGTATGGCCGATGCCGACGTCACCGCTTAGCGGATCGCTCGCCTGACGGACCTCAAGATTGATCAGTTTGCCTTCAGCCCGGCGGCGATCAATATGCCCGTTGACCAGGGTGGCAATCCCGGCGCTGTCATAGCCGCGATATTCCAGCCGCCGTAAACCTTCAATCAGGCGCGGAGCCACATCGCTTTCACCAATAACACCAACAATGCCACACATATTATTTGTCCTGTTTCGTGTTGTCGTTTTGGCGGGCTTCTTTTTCTGACCGATAGCGTTTGCGCAACCTCTCGGCCCCACCGGCAATGTTCTTTTGCGGTGCACGTGTGACCGTCAAGTCATCAGCAGCCACGTCATTGCTGATGGTACTGCCCGCCCCCACAGTTGCGCCATCACCGATTTTCACCGGGGCCACCAGAGCCGAGTTCGAGCCGATGAAGGCCCCGGCCCCGATGTCGGTGTGGGACTTGTTGAAACCATCGTAATTGCAGGTGATGGTCCCCGCGCCGATATTGGCTTTCATCCCCACACGGGCATCGCCGATATAACTTAAATGATTGACCTTGGCTCCGGCTTCAATTTTGGCTTTTTTGATTTCAACAAAATTACCGACCTTGGTATCTTCTGCAAGTTCGGTGCCGGGGCGCAGGCGGGCAAAGGGGCCAATGACTGCCCCGTCACCAATGATAGCGCCTTCGATATGGCTGAAGCCCTTGATGGTGACATTATCCTGCACCACGACGCCCGGTCCAAAGAATACATTGGGTTCAATATAAACATCGCGTCCAACGACCGTGTCGGCAGAAAACCAGACCGTGCCTGGATCAACCAGGGTGGCCCCCCCCGCCAGGACCTTTGCTCGCAAGCGATCCTGCAAGGTGGCCTCGGCAGCGGCCAGGGCCGTGCGATGATCGACGCCCATTATTTCCTGCTCATCCCCTTCAATCACAGCACAGACCCGACCGTTTTTGGCGGCTTCGGCGATGATGTCGGTGAGGTAATATTCACCCTTGGCATTGTCGTTGCCAAGGTTGGCCAGCAGATCAAAAGCGATTGCACCATCCAGCACCATGACACCGCCATTGCACAAGTTGATGGCTTTTTCGGTCTCATTGGCATCGCGGGCTTCGACGATGCGGGCGAGGTGATCGCTGTCATCAAGCACCAGACGGCCGTACAGTGCCGGATCAGCGGGACGAAAGCCAAAAACGACGACGGCCGGGTTATCGGCCTGATGACGACGGTCGATCAGCAACTGCAAGGTTTCAGGGCGTATCAGGGGGGTATCGCCATAGACAACCATGATATCGCCGCCGAAGCCTTCCAGGGCTGCGCGGGCTTGCAACACGGCATGTCCGGTGCCCAAAGGTGGATCCTGAATGGCGACCTCGGCTCCTTGCGATGACGCCAGCCCCGCCACATCATCCTGGCCACGTCCGGCCACAACAACGACCGGAGACGCATCAAGGCTGGCAACAGCGGCCAGCACGTGGCCCAGCAAAGCCTCCCCCGCAATTTCATGCAGAACTTTCGAGACAGCAGAATTCATACGTGTACTTTGACCGGCGGCCAGCACGACGGCGGCGAGATCTATAGATGCAGTTGGCAAGGAAACCTCGGTTATCAAGTTCGACAAAAAGCGGCGTAAACCAATTTCAGGTAAAAATTTGGCCCAAAATACATGTTTTGCCTTGTCACAGGACACTCTGCCATGAATAAAGAACCATTCATTTTGACTCGGCAAAGCAAAACAGGTTTTCGCCCCATTGTTTGCCACACCTGTGCCACGCCGCCAAGTCACGTTTTACAACCATATCTTACGACTATTTATATCAGCCAGGACCGCCATGCCATTCCCCGTATTCGAAGCCCCGCTACCCAGCGCTGTCGTATTTGATCTGGACGGCACCCTTGTCGATAGTGCCCCCGATCTGTTGCCAGCAACCAACCACGCCCTGGCCCTGATTGACCGTGCGCCGGTCACCCTGCAAGCCTTGCGCGGCATGGTCGGCGGGGGCTTGCGACAAATGATCAAACTGGGGGCCGAAGCATCCGGTGGCCCGGTGGAAGAAGCCGTTCTGGATCGGCTGCTGGCGGCAGGTATGGTGCATTATGCTGACCACATCAGTGACAATACAACAATCTATGACGGTGTGATTGAAAATCTTGAATCTCTGGCAGCCGCCAAAGTGCCCATGGCTGTTTGTACCAACAAAACAGCGCACTTTGCCCGGCGGCTGATCAGTGATCTACATCTGACACCCTATTTCAGCGCCATTTTGGGCGGCGATTCATTGGCCGTTTGCAAACCCGATGGCGATCACATCCGGACCGCCATTCGCGAAGCGGGAGCCGACGCGGCAGGTGCCGTCATGGTCGGCGATTCCATCACAGATGTTGAAGGCGCCCGCAATGCCGGCGTTCCCGTGGTGCTGGTCTCATTTGGCTACACCGTGACCCCGGCACGCGAGCTGGGGGCTGATGCGGTCATTGACCATTTTGACGACCTGTCAAAAGCATTGGCCAGCTTGAATAATTGATCTACATTTTGCTTTGGAACAATAATAAAAGGCGATATTCATGAAAGACCTGATCGCTGCGCTGCCCAAGGCTGAGCTTCATTTACATATAGAAGGATCGCTGGAGCCTGAATTGCTGTTCAGCATCGCGGCGCGCAACAACATCGACATTCCCTATGCCAGTGTCGATGAATTGCGACAAGCCTATCGCTTTTCCAATTTACAGGAATTTCTCGACATCTATTACCAGGGCATGAACGTGCTCAGGGTGGAACAGGACTTTTACGACCTGACCACGGCCTATCTTGACCGCTGTGCAGTCGACAATGTGCGTCACGTGGAAATCTTCTTCGATCCACAAGGCCACACGTCGCGCGGTGTTTCTTTTGACACCGTTATCAAGGGCATTGTCGCCGCACTGGAAGATGGCGAAAAAACTCATGGCATCAGCTGGTGCCTGATCATGAGTTTCTTGCGCCACCTGAGCGAAGAAGACGGCTTCGAAACCCTGAAACAGGCTGAGCCCTGGCTTGATCAAATTACGGGCGTTGGCCTGGACAGTTCCGAAAGCGGACACCCGCCTCGCAAATTCGCCCGCCTGTTCGCCCAGTGCCGAAAGCTCGGTCTGAAACTATGTATGCATGCGGGTGAAGAAGGGCCGCCAGCCTATGTTCATGAGGCAATCTTCGATATTGGTGTCGACCGGATTGACCACGGCAATCGCGCCATGGAAGACCCGGACCTGATCGCCGCCATTATCGACCGCAATCTCACCCTGACAGTTTGCCCCTTGTCCAATACAGCGCTGAAAGTCATAGATAAAATAGAAGACAGCCCCGTTGGCAATATGCTCGACAAGGGTATTTCAGTGACCATTAATTCCGATGACCCGGCCTATTTTGGTGGCTATATGAACGCAAATTATCTGGCCACCACCGAAGGGCTGGGCCTGAGTTCAGAACAGGTCAAGCAGCTCGCCATCAACAGTTTCTCGGGATCATTTTTGCCCAAAGCCGACAAAGCCCTTCATATTGCTTCCATTAACCATCAAGATTGATAATTACGGACTCAAATTCGAAGCAAATACATTTAGAACCATTTTTTATCGGCGACCAAGGGTCAAGTCCCACCCGGCCATAAGACAGGTGTTAACCGACATGCAGTTCAAATTGTTTTTAGATGACAGATAATCGGGATGATCCGTCGGCGATTGAGCGTGACCGCCTGATCGATTTCGCCAGGGCAGTTGATGGCTGGCTCTGGGAAATGGACGAAAATTTCCGCTTTACCTATATATCGGGAAATGTTGAAGAACTGACAGGTCTTCCGGCTTTATGGTATCATGGCAAAACACGGGAAGAACTTGGGGCCCCCGATGTATCGAACGAAGAGTGGCTGGAACATCTGGCAATGATGCAGCGCCACGAACCCTTCAGGAAATTTGTCTATCGTCGCAGGGGGTCAGGAGACGCCGTGTGGCTGCGCAGCGACGGGTTTCCCTTATTCGACAGAGACAGAAATTTCACAGGCTATCGCGGTGTTGGCCGGCTCGTCACCCGCGAGGTTGAAGCGCAACGTGACGCCACACGATCACAACATCTGTTATCCGTCGCCATTGATCATATGGATGAATCATTTTCTTTGTGGGACGACGAAGACAAACTGATTGTTTCCAATAAAAAGTTTAGCGACGTTAACAGTGGTGTCGCTGAACATTGCAAGCCTGGCGTCAAAAGCGAAGATTATTACCGGGCAATGGTCTTGGCAGGATTGGTGCCCCCGGCTGTTGGCAGAGAGGAAGAGTGGCTGCGTAATCGCCTGTACCACCACCTCAATCCCGGACCGCCGATGGAAATCGAAAGACAGGACGGTCGCTGGTTCCGGGTCAATGAGCACAAGATCCCCGATGTTGGCACAGCATCTATCGCCACCGATATCACCGAGAAGAAAAACTCAGAAATCGCTGTTCTGAAAAATGAACAGCGATTTCGCGATATTGCCGATGTTTCAACCGACTGGTACTGGGAAACGGACGCGCAAAACCGCTATGCCTTTTTTAGTGAAACCATGGAAGAAAGAACGGGTGTTCCAAGCTCAAGTGTCCTGGGTAAAAAACGAACTGAAATTATGTCCAGGCAATTCGAAGACTCTCCTGAATGGAAAAGCCATTTGGAGGATTTGAAGGAACACAGACCTTTCAAAAACCTTGAATACCCCTATTTGAAACCAGACGGATCGTTCGGCTGGACGCGGGTCAATGGAAAACCTGTTTTTGATGTAGACGGGAATTTCGCCGGCTATCGTGGTGCCGCAACTGAAATTTCAGAACTACATCGAATTGCAGAGGAGATGATTGCCGCGCGGGAACGTGCTGAGGCCGCCAACAAGGCCAAAACCGATTTTCTCTCCAGCATCAGTCACGAGTTGCGCACGCCCATGAATTCAATTCTGGGCTTCAGTCAGCTCATGGCAGATGATCCAGAGCAACCATTGAGCGAAGATCAGGCGGACAGCCTTAAGCAGATTATAACTAGTGGGCAGCACTTGCTGCAGCTCATAAACGAATTGCTCGATCTTGCCCAAATCGAATCTGGCAAAATGACAATTCATTCAGAAACCATATCCTTTTTGGATCTTCTGGACAGCTGCCTTGGCGGCATTTCCACCTTGGCAGAAAGTTACGAAATTTCTATCCAGACCGAAACGACTGAAGAAATTTTGCTGCGGGCCGACGAGGCACGCTTGCGGCAAATATTACTGAACCTGCTGAGTAATGCGATCAAGTACAACCGACCTTCCGGCAAGGTCACGATCAAGACGGTCTTGCGCGGTACCATATGCCGTATTTATGTAACGGATACCGGAGCAGGTTTGGCCGAGGAAGACGCAACAAAGGTTTTTGAGCCCTTTAACCGATTAGGTTGGGAAAACAGTGAAACAGAAGGCACGGGTATTGGTCTCGCAATCAGCAAGCGCCTGATAGAGGCGATGCACGGCAACATTGGCTATACAAGCGAGACGGGTGAAGGCACGTCCTTCTGGATTGATGTGCCTTTGGACAGGCACAGGATTATCCGACGCACGCCAAAGAATTCAAATGCGAATTCAAATATCGTAGAAAGGCAGGAAGTGTCCCGCGGTTTTCCTTCAACCAAAACTTTCAAATTGCTTTATGTTGAAGACAACAAAGCCAATGTCACCCTCATGCAACAGGTGATCAAGCGACAGAAAAATGCTCAGCTGTACATCGCTGAAACAGCAGAAGCCGGTCTGATCCAGGTCGCTGAGATCCAACCTGATATTATTGTCATGGATATTAATTTGCCTGGCATGGACGGTTTTGAAGCCCTGGATGCCTTGAAGTCAAATTCCGACACCAGAGATATCCCCGTCATCGCATTAAGTGCGGATGCCATGCCGCACCAGGTTGCAAAAGGCCAACAGCTCGGATTCACATCCTACTTGACCAAGCCGCTTGATATTCCGGAATTTGAGAAAATTCTGAAAGAGCTGCTGACAGACTGAGCCAGATAAGCCTCAGCAGTCGTTCCAAACAGAACTTGAAACGAACTTAATCACCGGATGCGATCTCTTCTTTCAACAGGCCTGTACGAAAATACAAGGCAGCCGACTGATACCAGGATATTGCCTCGTCGATCAACTGCGCGTCCGTCAATCGGTTAGCGTGGTCCTTGTTTTGAGTCAGTCCTGACTGTACCACAGGATCCTGCCGCACATTCAATACAACCAGCCGATCACCTTTCAGATAACCAAGCTTTTGATAGGTACTGATGAAGGCCCGCTCTCGCCCTGGCTTCAAGGTCGCCATATCATAGCCGAAAAAGCGGCTGGAATATTCCAGACCCAACCAGCCCAGAAGCGTTGGCCCAATGTCGATTTGGCTCATCAGACGGTCCATGGTACCTGGCTCGATCAGGTCCGGTGCGTACCAGACCATGGGGATGTGATAGCGCGACAGGGGCAGGTCTGTCTTGCCTGCGGCTTTGGCCGTATGGTCGGCAACAATTATGAACAAGGTATTCTTGAACCAGGGTTTTTCAGCGGCCCGGCGCAAGAAATCACCGATGGCCCAGTCAGTGTATTGAACCGCTCCTTCACGTTTCTTTTGTGGCTGTTCGACCCGGTTTTCCGGAAAGGTATATGGCCGGTGGTTTGATGTTGTCATAACATGGGCGAAAAAGCGTTTACCTTTGGCGTGTTCCCGATCCATGCGCGACATGGCGAGGGTGTATAAATCTTCATCGGCGATGCCCCAGATATTTTCCGCATGCACTTTGATGCCTTCTTTATCAACATCAGTGCGGTCGGCAACCTTGAAGCCGTTGCCAGCAAAATAGGCATTCATATTGTCAAAAAAGCCATAGCCACCATAGACCCACCAGGGTGCCCAGCCTTTTTCCTTCAGGGTCGCGCCAAGATTGACCAGACCATCATTATTGGGTCGGCGGACAATGCTTTGGCCAGGCGTCGGTGGTGTGCCAACGCTCAACGCCTCCAGCCCGCGTACAGTGCGGGTGCCAGTGGCATAAAGCTTGGTAAACCACAGGCCTTTGTCGGCCAGCTTATCCAGTTCCGGGGTCAGCCCTTCTTTGTTACCAAATCGCCCGACATAGTCAGCGGACAGGCTTTCCACCGAGACCAAGACGACATTGATGTCTTTCCTGGCGACACGGGCAGTAATTTTGCGCTCAATACCGCTGGCAGAAACAAAACTGGCCTCTGGCTGGTGGACCAGTGTTCTGATGTCTCTATCCAGATCATCGGCTTTCAGGGTTGGGTAATATTTTTCGTAATCCAGTTCATTATGGCGATAGGCATGGAACAAGGCGTAAAAGCCATTGTTGGAAAGTTGCGATACAAAGGCATTGGTTTTTGACTCAGCTGTTTCCTGATCAACAATGGCAAAGCCCAAAGCCGCGACAAGACCGGCTGCAACGACCCGGCTCCAGCGACGCAGCCAGGGGGCGGGAATATCCCTGCTGCCACGCGGCCAGCTGACCCAGGTTAAAACCAGACAAGCAGCGACGATGATCGAGGTCCACAAATTAATCGGATAGCTTTCGCGAATATTACCAATGACTTCGTGGGTATAAACCAGATAATCAACGGCGATGAAGTCAAAGCGGTTGCCAAATTCAGCCCAGAATGTGAACTCAGACGTCGCCACGACGCAGAACAAAACCAGATACCCGCAACCAACAAGAGAAGCGAAACGCCGCTCCCATTTATGCATATGGTGATCTTCGCGCCATTCCGGCACTACCGCATCATAAATCGTCCAGGGGATCATGAACCAGGGCAGAACGGTCAGATCAAACAACAACCCGACAACGATGAAGCGAGGCCATTCGGTAAAGCCAAAGCTTTCGCCACTGAACATGGCCAAACCGATGCGCGTCGCAAAGGATATGAGCAAAAAATTCGCGGCGATCCAGATCAGCCGCTTCACGCCTCGGGTCATGCACTACTTCTTTCAGGTAAGCGTCACAAACAATCATTGAGCCAGCCTCGGCTGACTGTCCGCCCAACTGTCAATTTGGCAGGACAGGCGATTGGCCGGGCGGTCAACTTACTTACCTGATCACCACACAACAAGCTTCAAATAGAAATAGGATACGCAGTTATTGCCATCCCGGGCCTGATCAAGCCTTTTCAGACCGCATGCTGCCTGAACTCAGGGCCTGGCGACGTTCCCGTTTCAGGCGCTTTTGAATCATCGGCGGACATTTATGATCGTCATAATAAAGGGTCTGACAATGCAGGCACTGCAGGCATTCATTGGGATTGATATGGCCATCCGGATGGATCGCCTGGACCATGCATTCACGCGAACAACGCTGGCAGGGATTGCCGCATTCGCGATAACGGCGTAGCCATTCGTTCATGCGCATCCGCCCTGGAATACCAAGGGCGCCGCCCAACGGACAAAGATAGCGACAGAAGAAGCGTTCGATGAACAGGCCTACGAGCAGAATACCGACGGCAAAGAACACAAAGGGCCAACTGCGCTGGAACGCCAGAATGATGGTTGTCTTGAATGGTTCAATCTCGGCCAGATGTTCAGCCAGTTCGAAGGATTCAAGCGAGACCCCAAACAATCCCAGGAAGATCAGATATTTCAGCGGCCAGGCCCGCTCATGCAAAGCCCAGGGCACCGTGATTTGGGGAATTTTGAAAAACTTTGCAATCCGGTTCAGTAATTCCTGCAAGGCACCAAAGGGACAGAGCCAACCGCAATAAACCCCCCGCCCCCAAAACAACAGAGATGCCGCCACCGACCCCCAAAGAATGAAAATCAGCGGTTCCAGCAAGAAGAAGTCCCAGTGGAAACCTTGCATCATGGCACCAGCGAAGGTCAGAACATTGACGATGGAGAGCTGGGCCTGGGCGTAAAAGCCGATCCACAGCACAGTATAAACCAGGAAAGCGATGCGCAGGCGGTCTGTCAGCACGGGTCTCTTGGCCAGCCAGTCCTGGAAGAAGAACATGGCGGTCAACACAGTCAGGCCCAGGCCCAGGATGATGATATCGGGGATCTTTGAAATCCAGATTTTAACCCACAATGGATCACCTAGTCTTGTGGACTCCGCTTCCGCCTTGCCCCCATCAGAATTTGAAACAGACGCGGCCATCTTGGGTAGATGCTTTTCAACATATTTTGGCGGTGTGACATAGCCAACATCAAAGGTCAGAAATTCCTTTTTGATGGGACCAATCGCGCGATGGACCAATAGCTGGATTCGCCATGGCAGGGCCGGATCAAATCCACTGTCCGCAGGAATAACAAACAAGCCGGTTTCAGCCAGATGCGGCGCACCGTCTGCGGCAAAATCAGCCAGGCGTTTATGGGCCTTGGATCTGAACCGGACACTGTAATCACCCTGGATTAACTGGATGCGGTCAAAAATACCGCCGCGAACATAACCCGATCCCTTGAAGGAATAACGCCCCGACCCGGCCATCAGGATCGCGTGTTCGCCCGGCTTCAGGGCGGCCATCATATTCTTGTATTCCTGATCACCCACCAGACTGTGCGCAATGGACGGGATGGACGCATTCGCAATATAGAAGTCGACAAAGGCATCACCATCCGGACCTGGTTCCGGACGCGCAGCGGCCTTTGTCTTGCCGGCACCTTCGAAGGCCGCATTAACATCAGCAACGGAAATCAGACGACGGCGAACGGAGCCATCACCGAGCATGGTCATCCAATCCAGTTTTTCATCGAGATTTTTGCGTACGCTGTAGGTGATCCGGTTTTTGTCGGCACTGGGATCCTTCAGACCACCAATACCCCGTGCCCGCATCACCCGAATAGCAGCGCGAACAATGGTGTCATCAATGATCATCACCGTTACCGTGGCACCACTGACGATATCCAGCTCGCGATCATCCTTGCCGGTCTTGGCAATATCCAGCACGTTCAGGCCGATATAATTGTCGATGAAGTCGTGCACCTTTTTGACAGGAATGCCGACCAGCACAATGGGTTCGGAATGTTTCACCATACGGGCACCGGTAATCAACCCTTTGGTATCCACGCCGACAACGATGTGAATGGGTTTGCCGGAATAGCCGGTGGCATTCACCACGGCTGAATTCAGAAAGACATAGCCGACAAGATCATCCCCTTTGTAGGCCGGGGCAGATGGTGGCGATCCCTCCTCTGGCCCAAGTCGATCAGCACCCGGGAAAATTTTTGCCAGATCAAATTTGTCCGCAAACTTGTTAATGTCGGCGGCCAAAACATCAGCCGCAACACCTGGCAACATCAAGGCCAGCACAAGTCCTGCCACGGATAACAGGGTACGCAGTCTGAACAGGCTGGACAGGGTGGTTTTCAAAGCGAGATCCTCAAATTAAGTGGCACATCCGACGGGGCAAAAAGTCGCAGGACAATAAAGCATATGACAGGTTTCATGGGTGGCTGGAACGCCTGGATTATGATCTATTCAGTATACACAAGGTGCCAACACATGACTCTTGATATCCAGAACCCACCCACCGATCTGACGCTTGAGAGTTTAGCGCATCTTGCGGCCTCTCTGGAACGTGCAGCTGCCGCGACCTATTGTCGCCTGGCAACGGAAATGAAAAAACTTCATAACCCGGATGCGGTCGAAATGTTTAAACGTCTGGTTGAAATCGAACAGGGCTATGAGACAGAAACCGAACAATGGGCCACCAGTCTTGGCCTCGATCCGGACGTCATCAAGACTTCAGAAAATGCTGATGATTCCCTGCGGGCAAATGCCGGAGACGAGAGAATGCGCCGGGCAGCGACAGATGTCCTGTTGACCCCCTGGCAAGCCCTGAACCTGGCCGTAAAGAATGAAAAAGAATCTTTCGAATTTTTTTCGGCCCTGGCCGCAAATGCCGAACAAGAAGATGTCCGACAACAATCAGAAAATATTGCCGCAAAAAAACTGGAGCATATTGCCTTGCTGCGGCTGGAGCGGAAACGGACCTGGCGCACGAATGAACGTGCTCGACTGGAATCCATTGTCGGACGTGACACCCCCCTCACCCTGGCATCTTTCGAAGAAACAACGACCCGTTTGAAGACAGCATTACGTCGACGTTACCTGGACCTGGCCACAGAAGCTGATCCCTTGGCAGATGACATGGCAAATAACGTGGTAAATAACCTGACAGCCACCTTGCTGCGCGATCTGGCGGCGGAAATTCCTGACCTCAATGGCCAAAATGCAGAGCTCTCATCCTTGCCGGATATTCCACTGCATACCGACCTTCCCGCTGTTATGCGGGCAGCATTACGTGAAACAGAAGCTGCATTTGACGCCTTTATGAGCGTCGCCGCCCATGCGGCCAGTGAAGATATTGTTGACGCAGCCCAAGAAGAAGCCGGTGAGTGCGTGGCACGCCTGGAACGCCTGCGTGATGGTTTGACCGTCCACATTTCTGAACTGACTTTTTAATCAACGTCTTCCTGAGCAAAAGTCTTCCTGATCAAAAATCAGGCGCGGATATCTTCAAAACTTCCATCGTGGTGCAAAATATATGCAGCCTCGGCCCCGGCCTGTTTCAGACAATCAGCAACTTTTTCAGATGGCAAACAGGACAGCGCCGTGGACAAGGCATCTGCTGTCGCCGCCAGGGACGCCTTCACGGTAACACTGGCATAAAGCTGACTGGCACTGCCGGTTTGCGGGTTGAATAAATGATGTAGCGAACTGTTGCTGTGGAAGGTCTGACCGTAGCCACCCGACGTGGCCGTAGCCTGGTTTTCCACCTGAAGAGTACGCACAGTGCCTTGGTTATCCTTTGGATCGCGAATGCCCACGCGCCAGGGTCTGGCGTCGGGATGTTCGTCCAAGGCCCTTGTTTCGCCCATATCAACCAGAACATTTTTCAGACCTTCTGCGCGCAGGAGGTCCGCCACACGGTCGGTTATATAGCCTTGAGCAAAGCCGTTCAGCGTGATGGCCATGCCGGGTTTGGCAAGTTCAATACGGTCCGGGTTAATCAGGATGTGCCGGTAATCCACAAGGTTCCTGGCGGCCTCGATATCCTGGGCTGAAGGACCTTCCGGGTCTGGATCAGCTTTTGAGAAATGCCCGGCATAAAGTTGCCATAAGGGCTGCACAGAAACATCAAAGGCACCGCCACAAATGTCACTGATGCGACGACAATCAGCCAGCGCCTGAACCAGTTCCAGGGGTGGATAGTCGAGGAAGCCTTTTTGGTTCAATTGCACAAGCGCCGAACCTTCACGGTACAGACTGAAAATATTTTCCAGCCGGCTGACTTCTGCAACACAGGCCGAGACGATACGAGCTGCTTCCTTTTTGTCCGGATGGTGCAGCAGCAAACTGGCTTTGGCGCCCAGTGCTGTGCCCTGCCAGCGCCAGGGAGCCGCCGTTGCAGCGTCGGCAAAGGCTTGGCTATTGGCGATGCTGCCCGCTGTCACACTGGCGGCGGCGCTAATGGTGATGAAACGGCGGCGATTGATTTGCATCGTCAATTTGTTTTTCCTTCAGGGTCGGCATCAAGACTGGAGGTTTGATCGGCATCCAGAACATAACTGCGCGGCACTTCTGAGTAGGTTACTACTTCACCGCCAAAGTCCTGCATGAATTTTGTGGCCGCAACCTGATTACCAAAGGGCACAGCTTCTGCAGCCCCCATGCCACCACGTTTGGAACTGTCAATCACATACCAGGCCCTGCGGGCGTCGATCCACTTGGCTCCGGCAGTATCTGTCCAGTTTATCACGGTCGCCATATCCGTGACATAAATCACGGCAACACTTTTGGCAGATTCTGGCAGCATGGAAAAGGCCAGGGCATCACGGGCCGAGGTAAACCAGAAAGGTGCTGTCCCGCCTTTGACAAAGGCATGGGCCTTGGGGCCTGGGTGATCGAGGATGGTCATATTGCAGAAATGACCTGTGGCATCCAGGGTCAGGTCAACCGGCTTTGGTAACTTGGCAACTTCATCCGGGCCACAAGCAGTCAAGGCCAGCAGGCCCAGCAAAATAACGGAAGTTTTGAGACAATTTACCATGCTAGATTTCCTTGCGCTGGAACAGCCACGTGGCCAGGCCCAGGGGCACAACAATCCAGCCGAATTGTACGCCCAGCAGGGAAAGCGGAGAAAACTCGGCATTGGCAGACAAACCAATGGTGCCGGTAAATGTGGCCATACCTTCAAAGCCCGCCAGATTGAACAGTCGGTAGGCATCTGTCGGATTGGCTAATAGAAGTGCGTTAAAGACCGATCCGCTGATACTGTTACCACCATCTGCCACCAGCAAACCCAACAGCGCCATATCGTAGATCAGCACAAACATTAACCAGACGGCGACGGCAGTTCCGGCGGCAGTGGCGCGTTCCTTGACGATGGTGCTGATCAGATAACCAATAGCCAGGAAGGCCGCACCCAACAACACGGACGATCCGATCACGGCGGCAAAGGCAAACCAGTTGGCATTGTCTGCTTCAACACCCTGGGCAACCAGAACAGCCCCGGCAGAGCCATAACCCACGACAGTCGCAAAGGCCAGCACGGCCAGATGACCCAAAAACTTGCCGCCAATGGCATGCCAGCGCGCCAAGGGGTACGACAACAACAGCAACAAAGTTCCGCGTTCCACTTCGCCAATGACAGCGTCATAGGACAGCATCAGGGCGATCAACGGGATCAGGAAAATGGTCAGGCTGGACAGGCTGACGACGGTAACCAACAGGGAGTTTGTACCGACGGTGCCCGTGGGAGCACTGCCCAAAAGCGTCAGGGTCAGGGCAAACCCAGCCAGCAACAAGGTCATGGACATGATCCATTTATTGCGAAAGCCGTCACGGATTTCCTGGCCTGCAATAGCGAACAAGGCGTTCATGATGAAATCCCTTCCACATCCTGATAAAGTTCATAGATGCGATCCAGATTAGGTAATTCGATCTCCATATCCTCAATAGAAATACCAATATCGGTGACCCGGCGGACAAGTTCCATCTTGTCCTCCGAGGCACAATCGAACTCGACCGTACGTCCATTGACGTGACGAATATCTGCGCCTTGTAAATGTTCAGCAGCACGCCCGGCGGCCCCGTCATCAGTCGTCAGGCGAATGCGGGCCGGCAAGCTGGCGCGTTGGCGCAATTCCGCCATGCTGCCATCGGCCATCAGATGGCCGTTGTTCATGATGGCAATTCGGTCCACCCGGGTTTCCATTTCACTCAGGGCGTGGGAGGCCAGCAAAACAGTTACGCCCTGGTCTTTCAGGGACATGATGGTGTCGTAAAAGGAGCGCCTTAAGGTGGGATCGAGGCCTGTGGTGGGCTCATCCAGCAACAAAACACGCGGCGAGCCAATTAATGCCTGGGCCAGACCAAGGCGTTGGCGCATACCTTTGGAATATGTTTTGACCCGACGCGAGGCGGCATCACCCAGACCAACCATATCCAGCAAGCGTTCATTGTCTTGCCGGTCCTGGCGTTTCAGCCGGGCATAAAAATTCATGATTTCCTGGCCCGTCATATTGGCGGGAAAAGAGACTGTTTCCGGTAAAAACCCCATGCCAAGACGCGCCTGTGCGGCGTTGCTGCCAGCCGGATCGTGGCCCAGCACCTGGACGCTGCCGGATGTGGGTCGGATCAAGCCCAATAATAATTTCATGATCGTGGTTTTGCCCGCGCCATTATGACCAACAAGCGCAACAACCTCGCCAGGTGACACGGCGAAAGAGACATCATGCAGGACCTGCAAGCCATCATAGTTTTTGGCGGCATTGTTCAGTTCAAGATTTGGCGCGCTCATGACTTGTTTCCAGTTTGGTTAGCGCTGATTTCAATTTCTTTTTTAATATCGATTTCAATTGGCTTCATCAAGGGTGCACTGTCGAGCACACCACCTGGATGCAAAGACGGAAAGCGCGACTGGCTCCAGCGCAGAACCTGAATACCAGGGCTGTTCAGCAACAGTTTGGCGGCTGGATGGGCCCAGACCACCTGGTCAACCATATCGTTGGGCCGGTAGGGTGTGTCAGCGATGCCGTTGCCATCGAGGTCGAAGGCCGGATTATCGCTCCAATAATTGCCGCGACCGTTTGACGACCAGTCGATGTCGCGGGTCCCGACATATTTAACTTGCGTTGCATTGGCGATAAAGGCGTTGCCAGTGACCTGGTTGCGTTCCGAACCGGCGGTAAAGTGAATACCGATCTGGCACCCTTCAAAACGGTTGCCCTGAAAAATATTTTTCGAGGAATTATAGATAAAGACACATTTTGCCTTGCCGTCCTTGACCAAATTACCTTCAATGACAGAATTATTGGTGTAATTCAACAAGATACCGTGATCCCGGTCGCCGATTGAGTGGTTCCCTGTCACCTTCAGTTTTTTCGAAAACATCAAGGCAAAGCCCACATGATTACCTTGAGACACATTCCCCGTGACAGTGGAATTATTGGTGTACATGTAATGAATGGCGATGCGGGTATGACGGAAATCATTATTGCGGAAAATATTCCTTTTGCTGGTCGTGGAAAAAATGCCGTCACGACCAAAACGAATTTTGTTGTTCTCAACAATTGATCCAGGTGAATTCCAGACTGACACGCCGTTCCCGCGCGAGTTCACATGGCGCGTTTGCAGGCCCCTGATGCGGTTCCCGCGGGCAATGGCATCTTTGGGACCCCAGAGATAAACGCCAAACAAATTGTCGAATATGTGATTGTTTTCCACCAAGGCACGATGGCCTGATTTGTTGATAAATATGCCACTGTCCATGGTCGCCAGTTCACGACCCGAATTGCGCACGGTAATGCCACGGATAACAACATCGGCAGCAGCAACTGTAATCGTTGACCCCGTACCTTTCCCGTCAATGACAGATTTGTGGCTGCCAGTGATTGTCAGGGGTTGCTCAATTGTAATTGGACCTTGATGCACGCCTGGCGCCAAAACCAGGACGTCACCAGAACTGGCTGCCGCAACAGCGGCAACCAGTGATCCGGCCACGGCGGGAACCTGAATAGTGGCGGAAACCTGGATGGTAGCGGCATTAACAGACGCAATAAACGACGAGCCAAAGGCAAGCGGGAACAGGAGAGCGGAAATTTCTCCCACTCTCCTGATCCACTTGATACCCTTTTGGCGTGCCACCACCACCTGGTTACCTTCTTTCTTCCAGCCTTTAGGCTTTTTCGACCAGCATCCGGCCGCGCATTTCCATGTGGAGTGCGTGACAGAACCACTGACAATAGAACCAGTGAACACCTGGCAGACCTGCCGTGAAGGTCACGGATGCTGTGGCCTGTGGTCCGACTTCCATGCAAACGCCATAGTTGGCAAGCGTGAAGCCGTGGGTCAGATCATCGAGATCATCCATATTGGTAACGAAGATCGTCACTTCATTACCCTGTTTGACCTTGAATTTCTCCATGCTGAACTTCGGTGCAATAGAGGTCATGTAAACACGAACATTGTTGCCGTCACGAATGACGTGTTCAGCATCTTCCAGATCAACACCATCTTTATCGGCCCAGGCCTGTGCGTCCGACCAGATCGGATCGTTACGTTCGTAGACCTTGTTTGGGTTAACCAGTGAGCGATGCACGATCATGCAATCATGAGGTTCCGCAAAGGTCGGACCATCATGCACAATCTTCATCTTGTCACCGGAGATGTCGATCAACTGTTCATTTTCAGGCTTCAGCGGCCCCACATTGATAAAGCGATCTTTCGAAAACTTGTTCAATGAAATAAGCCACTGACCATCGGCATTCTTGGTTTCACCCATGGACGTATGGTTGTGACCCGGCTGATATTGAACGTCGATCTTCTCCATGATCGGGTTCACTTTTTTACCGGCAAAGGCCTGAATTGCCTTTTCGATGTTCCACTTACAGACCTGGCTGTCGAGGAACAAAGTGGTGTAGGCATTGCCGCGACCATCAAAGGCTGTATGAAGCGGACCAAGGCCCAATTCCGGTTCACCAACGATCACACCACGTGGCTTGATCTTGTCAGCGAACAAGTCTGGCACTTTAGCCATTTCAATGATGGAAACTGTCGGAGACAGTTTACCATTGATCATCATGTATTTGCCGTCAGGCGTGGCGTTCACACCGTGCGGACTGTTGGGGATCGGCACATAACGGGTATATTTCGAACCGTGGCGGCCATCCAGAACAGGTGTCTTGCCTTCATAGGTCTTGAAGTCACCGGCTTTAACGCCAGCTTCAATGGCCTTGATGTCAAAGATCACAGCCCAGTCAGCTTCTGCAGACGTCATGTCTTCCAGAGTCAGGCCTTCTTCACTGTTATAGCAACTGGCAATGGCGTATTTGCCCTGGTAATCGGCATCAACGTTATCCAGGTTACCATCGACCATGACCTGCCAGGCCACTTCCATGGTGTCGCCATCAATGGCACTGAAGACGGCGTGATATTCTTTATCGTTTTCCAGATCACGACCATCGTTTGGCATAGGCACGCGATGCTCGCCGTTGCAGAAGACATAACCGGTACGCGGATATTTCTGCGGACGCAGGCCGTGAATATCGGCTGCGTTCGGGATCGAAATCATCTTGTCGACCTTCATGATGTCGCAGCGAATGCGAGCAACACGAGTGTTGGCCTTATCGTTGATAAAGACATAACGACCGTCATAAGTGCCATCGGTAAAGGACATATGCGGGTGATGGGTATCACCGTTGTGATGAATGCCACCCTTGTCTTTCAGAAATTCTTTTTCATGCGGCAATTGACCTTCCGTCATGATCTTGAGGCTTTCGTTGGTCTGGCCCCAACCTGTGGCGCTTTCCCTGTTGAAGACCGGAATACGCATGAGTTCACGCATGGACGGCATGCCAAGGACACGCACTTCACCGGACTGGCCACCCGACCAGAAGCCATAATATTCGTCGAGGTCACCCGGAGCGACTTCGGCCCGGTTTTTTGACGCAGCCCGCACCTGGGCTGGCGTGATCATGGTGCCGACACCAGCGGCTGCACCGATACCTGCCAGCGTTGCGACCTTGGTCGTGTTGCCCAGCAGCTCGCGGCGTGAAACGCCGCCTTTTTGTTCGTTATTTTCCGACATTAGATAGCTCCAAAATAATAATTCAGAAGGTTAATACTCCGTCCAGGCACCACCGAAAGTGTACGGCGAAACATGGCCCTCGGGAGGTGCTGTCCTTCGCGAACGATAATGTTATTTTGCAGCCCAAAAAGACATGCGGTCGATTGTCTCTGCGGTCGTTTGACGCACCTGTCCGGTGCCAGAGCATTTTCGGACCTCGCGGAAGCTTTGCATTTCCCGAAACCCAAGGTGTGCGCCAAAAAATGAAGTAGAAGCGTCTCAGGTTAAACCGGATTCTCCCCGATCAACTCAGGGGGCGTTTACCCGGTCTCATGCTTGCCAGACCTTCGGGAACATTTTGTCGTCGAGCGGAGCCTGGCCTGGCTGAACAGATACATGATCCTGCGTGACAATCGGGTCGGCACCGGGATGGGGATGCCAGACGGCATTGTCGCCCAGCCAGCGCGTTGAGATGGCAGCCCGTCGTGTCTCCAATGACGCATTCCCCCCTGCCCCGTGCAGGGTCCAGGCGGAAAAGACCACGGCGTCACCGGGTTCCATGTCAAAGCCGATGATATCGTAATCTTCGCGGTTTGCGGCGATGTCGGGACATTTTTCTCCGTCGCCTGAATTCATCCAGCCGGCATTTGCATCCCCATCGCCGGTGAAGGCTTCGGGCATATAATATTTGCCATCCAGATGGGAGCCCCGGACAAATTCCATGGCACTGCTGGCCACCGTACAGGGCGTCAGGGCCAGCCAGATCGAACATATTTGCGAGCCCAGGAAAGGCCAGTAAGGCACGTCCTGATGCCAGGGGGTGGGATTAACCGTCCCCGGTTCCTTGACCAGCAGGTGGTCAAAATAAAACCGGGCTGTTTCACTGCCCATGGCCTGGGCGGCAAGCTGGGCACAGCCACTTTCATGGATGTACGCATTGATTTCGCTGTTCTGTTGCCACTGATAGCGGTCCGAAAAATGTCGGTTGGTCGTGGCCCCTGGATTGGCGTCGTTGCCCCACTTGCTGGGCGCTGCCAGTTGCTGGTCAATGACTTTGTTCATGCGCGCCACCCAACCATCGCTGATGGCGCCGCGCAGAACGGCAACACCATCCGCATTGAAGGCTTCGATTTCCTGCTGGCTCATGGTCCGGGTCATGATGGTCTCGCTTGTATAGTTGAGGAAAATTAGAGCGGAAAAATGGCGTTGATCTGGCCGGTACCTGAACTGGGGAAATAGTCCGTCAGAATTTCAACACCCTTGTCGTAACTGTCCCAACCCAACATACCCAGCAACATGGCCGTGTCATGCATGCCACCTTCGCCGACGCATTTATCGGCATAAGTCGGCAACATGGCACAGAAAGTCTTGAAGTCACCGGCTTTCCATAATTCCACCACGCGATGGTCGACCTGGGCATAGAATTCATCACTGATCTGATGCATGGATTCTTCCGGGCTGCCATTGTCATTAAACCTGTGTGACAGGGAACCACTGGCAAAGACAGCCACTGTGCTGTCGCTTTGTTCGATGGCTTTCAACAATGCTGCACCAAAAAGACGACTGTCATCCAGTTCATGCCAGGCACACCAGGCCGGAATGGAAACCACCTTGAAATGGCGGTCTTCGTTCATGTAACGCATGGGCACAAGGGTGCCATATTCCAGATTAAGGCTGTCTATTTCGTGGCTGCGGGTTGGAACACCTTCCACGGTCGCGACCTCGGCAATGATCCGGCCCAGGGCCGGGTTGCCATCATATTCATAAGACATGTCCTTGATGAAATGTGGCAATTCATTGCTGGTATAGGTGCCTTCGAATGTTTCGCAGCAATTCACATGATAGCCTGCATTGACCAGCCAGTGCGTATCCAGCACCACAATCGTGTCCACACCCAAATCACGACAGCGCCGGGATATCTCCCGATGCCCCTCAATCGCCGCCTCGCGGCAGCCATGATTTTTGCCGGGTTGTTCCGACAAATACATAGACGGTACATGTGTAATCTTTGCGGCCAGTGCCAGTTTTCCCATGGTCTTTTCCTTATGCGATCAGCCGCCCAGTTTCGGGATTTTGTGGTCTGATGTGGCAATCGCCACGTTTTTGGTTTCCATATAGAAGTCGAATGAATAATCGCCGCCATCCCGACCAATGCCAGAGGCTTTGGTACCACCAAAAGGCGATGGCAAGTGGCGGATATTTTCTGAATTCACCCAGATCATGCCCACATCCAGCGCGTCTGCAAAGCGCAGGCTGCGGGTCACATCGCTGGTCCAGAGATAGGCTGACAAGCCGTAATCCACATCATTGGCCAGGGCCAGGGCGTCAGCCTCATCCTTGAACGGGATGGCCGTTAACACCGGGCCAAAAATTTCTTCCTGGGCGATGCGCATGTCGTTGCGGGCCCCGGTAAACAAAGTCGGCTGGACATAACAACCGCCACCAGGTGCGTCGTCAGCCTTGGCACCACCCGTGGCAATCGTGGCACCTTCTTCACGGGCGACGTCAAAGTAGGACAGCACCTTTTCTTCGTGGGTCGGGTGGATCAGGGGGCCAACCACAGTATCGGGGTCCAGCGGATGCCCGACTTTAATATTGCCCGCCCGCGCTGCCACCTTGGCGGTAAAGTCGTCATAGATACTTTCTTCGACCAGCAAACGGCTGGAGGAGGTACAGCGTTCACCGTTCAGGGAATAGATCATGAAGACGGCGGCATCCAGGGCACGCTCCAGATCAGCATCGGCAAAGACGATACAGGGGTTTTTGCCGCCAAGTTCAAAATGCACGCGTTTCAGGGTTGGCGCCCCCTGGGCCATGATCATCTGGCCCGTGCGAGATTCGCCCACAAAGGAAATGGCCTTGATGTCGGGGTGCTCTGTCAGGGCACGACCCGCATCTTCGCCCAAACCGTTGACCACATTCCAGACCCCTGGTGGCAAACCGGCCTCATGGGCAATATCGGCCAACAGGCGCGCGGTAATGGGGGAGAATTCCGCGGGTTTATGCACCACTGTACAGCCCGCCGCCAGGGCCGGTGCGATCTTCCAGGTGGAGAGCATGAAAGGCGTATTCCAGGGCGTAATCACGCCCACCGGACCAATGGGCTTGCGCGTGGTAAAATTCATCTGGTTGGGGCCGTGAAGCGTCTTGCCGTCGCGGGCACCGGGTGCCTGATCGGCAAAAAACCGGAAGTTTTCAGCCCCGCGCAAGGCAGCCTTGGCCATGAAGCGGATGGACTGCCCCGTATCCAGGCTTTCCAGAAACGCGATTTCCTCGGCCCGTTCAACAATCGCATCGGCGATGCGATGCAAGATAGCCTTGCGTTCCTTGCCCGGCATTGCGGCCCAGGCGGGAAAGGCTTTGGTCGCGGCCTTGGCGGCGCGATCAATATCCGCGGCCGTCCCTTGAGCCACAGAGGCCAGCGGCTTGAGATCGACCGGTGATATGGTCTCGAACGTATCCCCCGACGACGCTGGTAATGACTGGCCATCAATCAGGTTTTCAACACCTGACTCGCGATATCCATCAAGATATGTTTGCGCTTTCGCGAGATTTTCATCCAGGGTCGACATGTTTAATCCTTACTTCCTGCCCGTGCGGCCACGACTTCATGTAGATTGTTCTTCTTGAAATTCAGCACCGGGTCCAATTCATCAATGGTGAAGGAAATGGCCAGGGCGTTTTTGTCATATGCATCAGCCAAGCTGTCACACAAGGCGGCGAAGACGGCTTCTCCGGCTGCCTTTTTGACATCAGGCTCGCGGCCATGTCCCATACGCAGGGTCATATGCAGGTAACAATTGTCAGGATGGCCATCGGCGACCAGAAAATCATCACAGCGAAAGGCCCGGACCCGCAACCCGCCGAGAGGGAAAACCTTTGTCTTCAAGGCCGCCACCTGGACAGCCGACAAGACATCGCCAATATCAACCTTGTCTGCCAGATTGGCAGAATATTCGATGATGAAATGTGGCAATCGATGCTCCCGATATCAAGAATTTAGTTGATATGTTAACTGTTGATATGTTAAATAACGTTCAGACAGACCTTTGGTCAAGAAAATAATCAGGAGACAGCAACGTGAAATTCATTTCATTCGAAAAATCAGGCAAGGCCGGATACGGTACGGTCATCAATGATCGGGTTATCGACTTGTCAAAACAGTTTGCAGACCGTTTTCCTGATATGCGGGCTGTGCTGGAAGCTGATGCCTTGCCTGAATTGCAAGGAGCTGCATCAACAGCAGACGCTGATTATGACCTCGCAGATGTGACCTTGCTGCGTCCCGTGCCCAATCCGCGCATGACCATATGTGTGGGGGTCAATTACGCCAATCGTAACGCTGAATACAAAGATGGCAGCCAGGACCCAGGCTTTCCGTCCCTGTTCATGCGTACGCCACAATCCCTGGTGGCCCAGGGCGAAGACATCCACCGCCCGCCCGAATCTGACCAGCTGGATTACGAAGGTGAAATCGTTCTGGTCATTGGCAAGGGCGGCCGCCGCATCGCCGAGGACCAGGCGCTGGACCATGTGGCCGGGGTGACCATCATGAATGAAGGCACCTTGCGGGACTGGATTCGGCACGCCAAATTTAACGTCACACAAGGCAAAAACTTTGATCGTTCCGGGGCCATGGGCCCGTGGTTTGTGACCATGGACGAGATGCCTGATATGCTGAACCTGCGGGTCACCACGCGGGTCAATGGCGAGGTTCGCCAGGACGACACCACGGCCAGCATGATGTTCCCCATCCCCTATCTGATCAACTACATTTCCACATTCACGGAACTGCACCCCGGCGACATCATCGCCACAGGCACGCCCACTGGTGCCGGTGCGCGTTTTGATCCGCCCAAATACCTCAAGCCCGGTGACAACGTTGAAGTGGAAGTCGAAGGCGTGGGTATCTTACGGAACAAGATCGTGGACGAGTTCCCCGCATGACCGGCAAGGAGAACGAGCCTGCCTTTCGCGGCTATGGTCGTTCTCTCCCCATGGCTTTGTTACGGGCACGCGATACAGTCATGAACCGCTTTCGTCCCATTTTGCGCGCCCATGACATCACCGAACAACAGTTCAGAATTTTACGCGCCCTGACCTCAGCCAATGAATTACGCGCGGTTGATGTTTCCAAATCAACCTTGCTCAGTCCACCCAGCCTGTCGCGTACCATCAAAGGGTTGGAACAGCGCGGCCTGATCTCAAGACGTATGGAACAGGACGATCAACGCGCCTTTTTGCTGTCAATCAGCAAAAAGGGCGCCGCCCTGGTAGCAAAGATTGGACAGCAGTCCGAAGCAGAATATCTCGACATCGAGAGTCGTATCGGGGCAAAAAAAATGGATCAGTTGCACAAATTACTGACAGAGGTCGATGAGAAGATCTAAGCCTTAAACAAACCGGCAGGCAATTGATCCCAGAGGGCCATAATCTGCATGCAAGGTATCGCCTGGATGGACAAAAACCGGGCGGGTGAATGATCCGGACAATATAATTTGTCCAGGTTCAAGGCCAATTTTGTGGGCGGCATATTTGTTGGCAAGCCAGGCGACGCCTTTGGCGGGGTGGTTCAACACACCGGCCGATACGCCTGTCTCTTCGATTACGCCGTTCTGAAAAAGCAACGCCGAGACCCAACGCAGATCAATGGCATCCGCCTTGACGGGACGACCCCCCAGAACCACACCGGCGTTAGAGGCATTATCTGAAATGGTATCCATTACCTTGCGCGATGCACCCGTTTCCGGATCGTTGCGCAATATGCGGGCATCGATGATTTCCAGGGCCGGCAAGATGTAATCGGTGGCCGACAGCACATCCGTGATGGTCACACCGGGACCTTCCAGACGGTCCTTTAAAATAAAAGCCAGTTCGACTTCCAGACGCGGTTCAACAAACCGGTCATGGGGAATATCGCTGCCTTCTTCGAAAACCATATCATCCAGTAGCGCACCGTAGTCCGGCTCGTTAATGCCCACGGACATCTGCATAGCCCGTGAGGTCAGGCCAATTTTGTGGCCAACAATCTTGCGGCCTTCAGCACATTTCAGGGCCACCAGTTCGCGCTGGACCGCATAGGCATCTTCAATGGTGATCTCGGGGTAAGCCAGCGTAATATGACCGATCTGCTCACGCTTGACCTCGGCCTCCTTCAGTTTAAGGGCGATTTCACTGATCTGATTCTTATCGAGCATTCTATTCTCCCCAAAGGGTTATTCATCCACCGCAGGCCCGACTTGCTGCAGGGCTTTCAGCAAGTTGGTGCGCACGGCGTCCAGATTTATCATCATCTGTTCAATAACATCATCGGGTAGTCCAGCAAAGGCGGCTTCGTTGACTTGATTGGCGCACTTTTTCATGACCCGCCCCAAAGGCCGTGCCGCTTCGGTCAGGCAGACGCGTTTGGCCCTGCGATCCGTAGGCTCGCTGCGGCGTTCGACAAGTCCTGCCGCTTCCAATCGGTCGACCAGTCCACCGACAGTCACCGTGCCGACTTCCATACGGCGGGCAATTTCAGTTTGCGACAGTTCGTCATCTTCAAATAAATGGGCCAGCACCCAGGCCTGGGACATGGTCAGACCATTGGGGGCGATCAGGCGGTCAAACAATTGCGCCCTGAACCGCCCGACGTCATGAAAGACAACATGAGGCGGTCGGACATTTCTATCTGAATTATTCGCCATACCGATTGCCGTTAACTGATCTCGACACAGCCGTTATTCAGCACAACCACGTCCCGTTCAATCACCCGGGAGCGGAAGGAAATGACATTGCCGTCCTTCCACATTTCTGTGCGAATGGTCTCCCCGGGGTAGACCGGGCTGGAGAAACGCAGCTTCAGGCTTTTGAAACGGCTGGCGTCATAATCACAATATGTCCGCAGTACGGCGTGCCCGGCCATGCCAAGACTGCACAAGCCGTGCAGGATGGGGGCCTTGAAACCGGCACCCTTGGCGACAGTCGGATCAATATGCAGGGGATTCAAGTCACCAGACAAACGATACAACAAGGCAGCCGAGGCGTGGCTTGGCAAATCGCAAACCGCATCAGGTTCCCGATCAGGAATGACATGCGGCTGCGGCTGCGGCCCACTTTCCCCACCAAAGCCCCCATTGCCACGGGCAAACGTCGTCGACGTCAGGGTCGCCAGATGATCGCCAGTGGCTTTGTCAAACAATTCCCGATCCGTATAGATCAAGGCACCCTTGTCGGCACCTTTATCGAGAATTTCCGTGACCCTTGTTTTGCCAATGACGGTGGCGGCCGGCGGCAAGGTTTTGTGAATGGCGATCTTTTGTTCGCCATGCAAAACTTTTTGCCAGACAATGCCGGTATCAGGTTCACGTGCCCAGAAGCCGGGACCCGCCAGGACAACCGAAAATGTCGGCACGGCGTTGAAGTCTGATTCTTCGAACAGGAACGGCAACTGACTTTCGTCCAGGGGATCGTGGCCAAAGCCCAACCCCAAGGCATAGATGATGCTGTCGCGCACCGAATAGGTTTGTTCCACATCATCAAAATGCCGGTTCTTGATTTTGTCGTAATCGAATTCCATCGAATTGCCCCTTAAATCGGATCCCAGGTAAAGATGTCGCCGGAGCGGTCGAGATCATAAAACGCCGTTTCCATGGCCGGAAAGACATGCTCCAACACAGTTTCCGGTGTCCAGCCATCGGGACGACCCATGGAGCGCAGGGGTCGGGATTGCCCCATCAGCATAACTTCGCTGCCACGTACGGCAAAAATCTGGCCCGTAACGTGCTGGGCGGCATCCGCGGACAGGGCGACAATAACCGGGGCGATTTTAGCCGGGGTCATTTGCTTCATGCGTTCAATCCGAACTCGTTCGGCTTCGTTTGTGATCGGAATAGTGCCAATCAAACGCGACCAGGCAAAAGGTGCGATGGCGTTGGAAGTCACATTATAACGTGCCATGTCCAGGGCGATCGATTTGGACAGGGCCGCAATGCCTAACTTGGCGGCGGCATAGTTGGACTGGCCAAAGTTACCGATCAGACCGGATGTCGAGGTCATGTGGATCATGCGGCCGGATTCTTGCGCCCGGAAGACGTCGGCGGCAGCCCGACTGACGCTGAACGCGCCCTTCAGGTGAACTGAAATCACTTGATCCCAGTCTTCTTCGGTCATCTTGTGGAAAATGGCGTCGCGCAGGATACCGGCATTGTTGACAACGATATCCAGGCCACCAAATTCATCCTGGGCCTGTTCGACCATGCCATGGGCGGCCTTGAAGTCGGCGACGGAATCAAAGTTGGCAACGGCTTCGCCACCATTTGCCTTGATTTCATTGACCACTTCCTGGGCCGGGGCGGTATCTTCGCCTTCACCGGCACCGGTTCCGCCCAGATCGTTGACCACAACCTTTGCGCCGTGTTGCGCCATTAACAGGGAAATTTCCTTGCCCACGCCACGTCCAGCACCCGTGACCAGGGCCACTTTTCCAGCCAACAAACCTTCTTCCGACATCTCGTTCTCCCGATTTTTGCCTGAGGCCGAGGCCTCGCATTCAAATTGATACGCTTGATGATAATACGCTTGCTTATTAATTACCATGACCTTAGCATCTGCGTCAGTCAACACAAATTCACAAACAGCGAGAAGACAGGCAAACAAGATGTTTGAACGGGACCTCTATTCCAGCGACCACGAAGTCTTCCGCGATTCCGTGCGCAAATTTATCGCCGACAAGGTTACGCCTTTTCATGAACAATGGGAAAAGGACGGCCAGATCAGCCGTGAAGCCTGGTTGCAGGCCGGAGAACAGGGCCTGTTGTGCGCCACGATCCCTGAAGAATATGGCGGCCCGGCGGCAGATTTCTTATACAGCGCCGTTGTCTTGGAAGAATTGGCCCGTGTCGGTGCCATGGGACCAGGTTTTGCCTTGCATTCAGATATCGTTGCCCCCTATCTGTTGAAATATGCCTCGGAAGACCTGAAACAAAAATGGCTACCGAAGATGGTTACGGGCGAAATTATCGGCGCCATCGCCATGACCGATCCATCGGGTGGTTCGGACCTCGCCAATCTAAAAACCAAAGCAGTGCGCGATGGCGATGATTATGTGATTTCGGGACAGAAGGTTTTCATTACCAATGGCCAGACGGCTGATATCGTTATTGTCGCTTGCCGTACGTCCGACGAACGGGCCAAGGGCGTCAGCCTGATTCTTGTGGAAGCCGACCGGGCCGGATTCAAAAAGGGCCGCAACCTGGAAAAGATCGGCTGGAAAGCCCAGGACACGTCCGAATTGTTCTTCGATGAAGTGCGGGTTCCCGTCAGCAATATCGTCGGCATCGAAGGCAACGGCTTTGTACAGCTGATGGAACAACTACCGCAGGAACGTCTGTTGCAAGGCATTCGCTGTGCCTCCGTGATCGAGGCTGGACTGGAATGGACCGTAGACTATGTGCGCGACCGCCAGGCCTTTGGTAAAACAGTTGCCTCGTTTCAGAACACACGATTTAAACTGGCCGAAGTGCATTCAAAATCGACCATGATGCGCGTCTTTGTTGATCGCTGCATCGCCATGCACCTGGAAGGCAAACTGGACGCCAATGATGCTGCCATGTGCAAAATGCTGTCGTCAGAATTGATGATGGAATTGCTGGACGAATGCCTGCAACTGTTTGGCGGCTATGGCTATATGTGGGAATACCCCATCGCTCGCGCCTGGGCCGATGGCCGCCAGTCCCGCCTGGCAGGCGGTACCGGCGAAATCATGCGCGAAATCATCGGCCGTGAGTTGGTAGGTAGGGGTTAATGATCCGCCTTGCTGATACGTTAACCAAGGCAGCCTGGCACTGGGGAGACCAGCCGTCTCTCACGTTCGAGGACAAGACCTTTACCTGGGCGGAAACCGAAACCCGTTGTCAGGGGTTGGCCGCCGGATTGTATGGCCTTGGTATCCGGCCTGAAGACAAAGTGGCATTTTTGGGATTGAACAGCCATTGGTTTTTCGAATGCTATTTTGTGCCCTCGCGGATCGGTGCCGCGCTGGTGGCGATCAACAACCGGCTTGCCGTGCCTGAGATGATTGCCTGCGCCAATGATTGCCGGCCAAAGGTACTAATCGTTGACGACAGCTTTATTGATGAGGCCAAAGCAGTTGCTGAAAACTGCCCCTTCATCGAAACCTTGATCCACGCCGGGCATGGCCCCGCCCCGGAGGGCATGCTGTCACTGGAAGATGTATTGCTGGCGGACCCGGAATCGGTTGATTTTGACAGCCTGTCCAGCAGTGACGATGACACATTGTTGATCTTTTATACGGGCGGCACCACAGGCCAGTCCAAAGGTGTGATGCTGAGCCACACCAACATCTTCGCCAATACCATCGGCGGCATTGCGGCATACGGTTTTCTGGAAGGCGAAACCCATATGCTGTATGGCCCGCTGTTTCACCTGGCGGCAGGGGCCCGCCTGTTCTGGGCGGCCTTCCTCGGTGCCCACACAATTATCCTGCCGAAATTTGAAGTAACTGAAGTGCTGCGTCTGGTCCCGGCATTCAAGGTTGATACCATCCAGATGGTGCCAACTATGCTGACGATGTTCCTCGCCCATCCCGATTTTGCCAAGCATGACCTGACGTCGGTCCGCCTGATTACCTATGGCGCATCCCCCATGCCTGTGGCGCTGATGCAAAAAGCCATGAAACTTCTGCCCAATGCTGAATTCTGCCAGGGTTTTGGCATGACGGAAACATCGCCTTTGCTCACTGTGCTGGGAACCCATCACCACGCCCTGGATGGGCCGATGGCGACCAAGCTGAAATCTGTTGGCAAAGTTGTTGGTCATGTGGACGCCCGAATCGTCGACGAAGAAGACAACTTCCTGGCACCTGGTGAAACCGGTGAAATCGTGACCCGTGGCCCGCACGTCATGAAGGGCTATCTGAACAGTCCGGAAATGACAGCCCAGGCCATGCGAGGTGGCTGGTTCCATACCGGGGACAGTGGCTATTTCGACGAGGACGGGTTTTTGTTCCTGACGGGGCGGATCAAGGATATGATCATTTCAGGCGGTGAAAACATCTATCCCATCGAAATCGAAAATGTTCTGTCCCTGCATCCGGCCGTGAGCGAAAATGCCATCATCGGCCTGCCCGATGAACATTGGGGTGAAGCGGTGCATGCGGTCATTACCCTTGTTGCCGGGGCCAGTGTTGCTGAGCAGGAAATCATTGACTGGTGTCGGGAAAGTCTGGCGCATTATAAATGCCCGCGGGCTGTGACCATCCGCACCGAACCCATGCCATTGTCCAGTGTCAACAAGATCATGAAATCGGAATTGCGAAAAGCTTATCTGGCGGAGAATAAAATTTGAGTACCTTCGATTTGACAACACCTGTTGGCTTTAACAAACTGGTCGGCTTCCGCCTGGTGGAATGGGAAGTCGGCAAGGCCTCAGCCGAGTTGAACATGACAGGGGATCATCTGAATGGTCTCGGCATTGCCCATGGCGGGGTTCTGCTGGCCGGACTGGATTATGTCCTTGGCATGAGTGGCTGTTATCGGGCACCGCCTGAAGGTCGGCGTCTGTGCATGACCATTACCCTGACCAGCAATTTCATAAGCCCGTTGAAAGGCCCATTGCTGCGCGCCAACGCACGCGTAACTGGCGGCGGGAAAACAATCTTTTTTGCCGAAGGCGAAATTGTTGATGGCGATAACAAACTAATCGCATCAGCCACCGGCAGTTTTCGACGTCTCAAAGACAATCCAGCGACCTGAATAAAGACATGATCAATAAGTAGGGAGAGTAATATGGACACCGGTATTCTGGCTTATGGGGGATATATCCCGCAAAGCCGACTACAGCGCAGCGAAATCGCCAAGGCCCACACCTGGTTTGCACCGGGCTTGCGCGGGCTTGCCAAAGGTGAGCGCGCCATGGCCAACTGGGACGAAGACACGGTCACCATGTCCGTGGAAGCCGCGCGCGACTGCATGACGGGCCTCGATCGCGACGACATCGCGGCGGTCTATATGGCCTCAACCACCTTTCCCTTTCAGGATCGTCAGAACGCCGGCATCGTCGCCGACGTGTTGGCCTTGAAAAGTGGCATCATGACGCTGGATGTAGGGTCGTCCCAACGGGCGGGCACGTCAGGCTTAAGCATTGCCTTGCAAACATCTGCTGCCGCAAACAATACGACACTTCTGGTGACATCAGACAAGCGCCGCACCAAAGCGGCCAGTCCGCTGGAAATGACAACGGGCGATGGTGCAGCGGCCTTGTTGCTGGGCCAGGGAAATGTGATTGCCAAACACCTGGGCAGCCATACGGAAGCCGTCGACTTTGTTGATCACTATCGTGATGAAAACAACAATTATGATTATGGCTGGGAAGAACGCTGGATCAGGGACGAGGGTTATCTGAAAATTGCCCCGGCGGCGATTAATGCCTTGCTGGAAAAAACCGGCGTCAAAGCAGAAGATATCTCGACTTTCTGTTTCCCTGTCGCCATGGCGCGGGTTGCAGGCATGTTGGCCAAGAACCTCGGCATTCCCGGTGATGCGGTCGCCGACAACCTGCAAGCCAATTGCGGTGAGATCGGTGCCGCCCACGCTGTGGTTATGCTGGTTCATGCCCTGGAACACGCCAAACCCGGTGACAAGATTCTGGTGGCAGGTTTTGGCCAGGGCTGTGATGCCTTGTTGTTCGAAGCCACCGATGCCCTGGCATCATATCCCGCTCGCCGAGGTATTACGGGCCATCTGGCCCGTCGCCGCGAAGAGACCAATTACAACCGCTTCCTCGCCTTCAACGGTCTGATCAATATGGAGCGTGGTATTCGGGCAGAAACCGACAAGAACACCGGCCTGACGACCTTGTATCGCAACAAGCACATGGCCCAGCGTTTTGTTGGTGGCCTTTGTACCGCGTGTGATACGCCGCAATTTCCCAAATCCAATATCTGCGTGAACCCGGATTGTGGGGAAGTTGGCACCCAGGAAGATCATCCCTTTGCCGACAAGATTTCTCACCTGAATTCTTATACGGCTGATAAACTGACCTACAGCCCGGATCCCCCGTCCTATTACGGTATGATCCAGTTTGACGGCGGCGGTCGTTTGATGAATGACATTTGCGACATCGCCCCCGATTTTGAATTGCAGGTCGGCATGAGCATGCGCATGATGTTCAGGGTCAAGGATTATGATAACAATCGCGGTTTCCGGCGCTATTTCTGGAAAGCGACACCAACAGATGAAGCTCTGGCGAGCCAAAAAACCAATAAGGGAGAATAATCATGGCAACAGGTATTAAAGATAAAGTCGCGATCCTTGGCATGGGTTGTTCGAATTTTGGCGAACGCTGGAACGACAATGCGGAAGACCTGATGGTCGAAGCCTTTGTTGAAGCCATTGGCGATGCGGGCATTGAAAAAAGCCAGATCGACGCCGCCTGGCTCGGTACCGGTATTGAGGAACAGCATGTCGGTAAGTCCGCCGTGCCGTTGTCCATGGCTTTGCGCCTGCCCTATATCCCGGTCACACGGGTGGAAAACTACTGTGCTTCCGGATCAGAGTCATTCCGTGGTGCGGTATACGCCGTGGCCTCCGGCGCTTGCGATATCGCCCTCGCCATGGGTGTGGAAAAACTGAAAGACACCGGCTATGGCGGCCTGCCCCAGCGCAACCGGGGTTCGGTCAACGACATGTTCTGGGCCAATGCCTCGGCCCCTGGATCATTCGCCCAGTTGGCCACCGCCTATACGTCCAAATTTGGTGTCAGTGCCAAGGACCTGAAGCGGGCCATGGCGCATGTCTCCATCAAAAGCCATGACAATGGTTCGAAAAACCCCAAGGCCCATCTGCGCAACAAGATCACCGAAGACAAGGTCATGAACGCGCCAATGATTGCCGATCCCTTGGGGTTATTTGATTGCTGCGGTGTCAGTGATGGTGCCGCGTGCGCCATTGTGACCACGCCTGAAATCGCCAAGTCCATGGGCAAAAAAGACCTGGTCACCATCAAGGCCATGCAGTTGTCTGGTTCCAACGGCACCGAAGCCCAGCACAATTCCTGGGACGGCAGCTATTTTGCCACCACCCGTCACGCGGCGGCCCGTGCCTATAAAGAAGCCGGGATCGACAATCCGCGCAAACAGGTCAGCCTGTTTGATGTGCATGATTGTTTCTCCATCACCGAACTGGTGACCATGGAAGACCTGTATATTTCGGATGAGGGCAGGGCCGTGAACGATATCATGGATGGCTTTTTTGATGCCGACGGCGAAATCCCCTGTCAGATCGATGGCGGCCTGAAGTGCTTTGGCCACCCCATCGGGGCCTCGGGTTTGCGCATGATCTATGAAATGTACCTGCAAATGAACGGCCGCGCCGGTGAACGCCAGCGCAGCGAAGAACCGACCATCGGCATGGCGCACAATCTGGGCGGCTTCCCGCACCAGAACATTTGTTCACTAACCATTGTGGGCAAAGAGGGCGTTTAGGGCTTTAGGTACAGCGTCATGCCGGACCTGATCCGGCATCCATGCTTTCGTCTTGAGGAATACCTGTATTCAAAAGCATGGACCCCGGATCAAGTCCGGGGTGACGGAGTGTTTGAAGGTTAATCAGTTTCAATTTCACCAAAATTCCAAGGACCTTAAATGACTGACATCCTGGTAGACCGGGACGGCGATGTGCTGACCCTGACCTTGAACCGGCCTGAAGTGTTAAACGCCATGTCCAACGACATGCGCAACGGCATCCTGCGGGAACTGACGGCGGAAACCGACAAACAGACCGTGCGTGCAATTTTGCTGACCGGCAGTGGTCGCGGATTTTGCACTGGTGCCGATCTTGACCTTGGCACCATACTGGAACGTCGCCCCTTGATCGAAGGACAGATCAAGGCTGGCACCAACCAGGTGATCCGCTTGATGCGTGACATTCCTGTGCCGATTATCGCCGCCGTCAATGGTGCGGCGGCCGGTGCCGGGTTCAGCCTTGCCCTGGCCTCAGATTTTATTATTGCGGCCCAGTCAGCAAAATTTCATCTGTCTTTTGCCAAAATCGGCGCCGTTCTGGATGGCGGGTCTTCTGCCTTCCTGACCCACAAAATTGGTGCCGCCCGGACCACGGCCCTGGCCATGCTGGGCGGCAGCATTGATGCTGACACAGCCTATGAATGGGGCCTCGCTTTTAATGTGGTGGAAGACGAGGACTTGATGGATGAGGCCCGCAAACTGGCCAAACGCCTGGCGTCCGGGCCGACCAAGGCCTTGGGCTTGATCAAGGCGGAAATCGAAGCTGCCCGCACCGGCACGCTGGAAGACAGCTTGCGACTGGAAGCATCTTCTCAAAGTCTGGCCTTCAACAGTGCAGATTTTGAAGAAGGTGTGCGGGCCTTTTCGGAAAGCCGTAAACCTGAATTCAAGGGACGCTGACGCCAAACGATGACAGATGCCAAGAAACTGATCAGTGGTGCGCGTGAAATCAGCCACGCGCAAATTCGGGCACAAGCCGGACAGGCCGCGACGGGTTTTGCCGCAGCAGGCGTAACACCTGGCGATACGGTCGCCATTATGCTGCGCAATGATTTTCCTTTCATTGTGGCCACCCTGGCAGCGTCCATGCTGGAGGCGACAGCGACGCCGGTGAACTGGCACTACACCGCCGATGAAGCGACCCACATCCTGGCTGACAGCGGGGCAAAAGCCCTGGTTGTGCATGCCGATATCTGGCGCACCCTGGCCCCGCAAATGGCCGCCGACATGATGCAGGGCATCACGGTGGTTGCCGTTGAAACACCGCTTGAATTGATCGAAGCCTTTGGCCTGAACACAGCGGATTGCACCGCCCTGGATGACACCCTGAACTGGCATGACTGGATCGCAGCTCAAGCATCATGGCAGGGTGATCCGCCGCAACCACGGTCAGCGATGATCTATACATCGGGCACGACCGGCAAACCCAAAGGCGTCAAGCGCTTGGGTGCGACGGCGGTGACGACCAAAGGCAATCATGGCTCCTTTGTACCCGAAGCGCGTTTATTGCTGACCGCGCCCATGTATCACAGCGCCCCCAACCGGGCCGCCATGTCGACATTTTATGTGGGCGGCGAAATTGTTATCGCGCCGCGCTTTGATGCCCAAGATACCTTGCGACTGATCGAAGAACACAAAATCAGCCATTCCTTCATGGTGCCGACCATGCTGATCCGCCTGCTGAAACTGCCGGATGATGTGCGGGCGAAATATGATATTTCTTCCCTCAAACACATCGTCATCGCCGGAGCCCCCTGCCCTCCCGATGTCAAAGGCGCCATCATAAACTGGTGGGGACCGGTGTTGTTTGAATATTACGGCGGCACAGAAACGGGTGCAATTACCTATTGCACCAGTGAAGATGCCCTTGCCCATCCGGGTACGGTGGGCAAGGCCGTGCCCGATGCCACAATTCGCATTCTGGATGAAGACGGAAATGAATGTCCGACCGGCACAGCAGGTGAGATTTTTGGCCGCCTGCATCCCATTCCGGACTTCACCTATCAGGGCAATCCCCAGGCCCGCGCCGATGTTGAAATTGACGGCCTGATTACCTGTGGTGATATCGGTTATCTGGATGCGGACGGCTATCTTTATATTTCTGACCGCAAAAAGGACATGGTGATTTCAGGTGGTGTGAATATCTATCCAGCAGAAATCGAAGCGGCCCTGTTTGATCACAAGGGGATTCATGATTGCGCCGTCTTTGGCTTGCCCCATGCAGAATTTGGCGAGCAAGTCGTAGCCGCCATCTTGCCGGAACCGGGAGTAGTTATGGATCAGACACAGGTAAATGATTTTCTGCGGGAGCGGATTGCTGCCTATATGATCCCGCGCCAGGTAATATTCGTGGAAGAATTACCGCGCGATGATTCCGGGAAAATCTTCAAGCGGAAGCTGCGGGATATTTATGGCTGAGCGGTCAACTATTATTATCTGACTCTCCCCCCAACACTCCGTCATCCCGCACTTGATGCGGGATCCATGCGGCATTCTAACTGAGATACCTCGAACATCACGACACAGGCGTAGACCCCGCATCAAGTGCGGGGTGACGATATTCGGGTCTACAACAACCCATACAACACCGGCAGCAGCCACGATAAACTGAGCCAGATAATGAAGGTCAAAGGCACACCCACCCGCAGGAAGTCAGAGAACTTATAGCCGCCGGCATTCATGACCAAAAGATTGGTTTTATAGGCCATGGGCGTGGCGTAACTCATATTGGCACCGAACAAGACGGCCAGCACAAAAGGTTCCGGTGGCAGTGACAATTGCTGGGCGATGCCAATGGCGATGGGTGTACCGATAACGGCGGCGGCATTGTTGGAAACAATATTGGTCAACACCGCCATGACCAGCATCAATCCACTGAGCAGGACCACCGGTGATGCATCCCCCGCCACGGCCAGAAAAAGCTGTGCCAGATAATCAGCACCGCCGGTCTTCACCAAAGCCGTGCCCATGGCCAGACTGGCCACGACAATCAGGATAACCTGAGTGCTGAGCGCCCGGGCAGCATCGCGCCAGTTCAGGCATTGCGTCGCGATCAACAGGAACACACCACAAACGGCACTGACCGCAATAGACATCAGCCCCAGAGCCGCCATGGCCACAATACCCACCATAATGCCCAAGGCCAGCGGTGCCTTTTTGGTGTGCGGCAGGGCAACAGTGGCATCCAGCACCAACAGCTCGCCACTGTTCCTGACGGTGGCAATCTGGTCCAGACTGCCCTGCACCAGCAAAACATCACCTACCCGCAGGCGCACATCCGCAATGCCTTCTTTCAAGGTTGGCAATTCCACACCGGCCCGGTGCAAGGCCAGGGTCATCAACTGAAAGCGGTCGACAAAATGGGACCGGGTCAGGGTGCGGCCTTCCAGCAAAGAACCTTGTGTGATGACAATTTCGGCAATTTGTTGATCTTCCGCCAGCAAGGGATGTTCTTCATCAACCAGGGTCTCGCCGGTATAGAGGCGCGTGCCCAGCACGTCTTCCAGCTCTTTCAACCTGGCAGGCGTGTCGCGTACACTGATGCGGTCCCCGGGCAGCAAAACGACATCAGGCAAAGGCTTCAGGGTCAGGCCACCGGCACGGCGAATTTCGCTGATCTTGATGGCGGTGCCAACTTCGTCAAATATCTCCGACAGGGTTTTGCCGTTGGCCAGACTGTCTTCATCGACCAACAGGTGCCCCGTAAAGATTCGCGGTGAAAGATCACCCATGGGGCGCTCGCGCCCAGGCAACATACGTGGCGCCAAAAGCCAGAGGTACAAAATGCCTAAGCCTCCCGCGATGGCCGCAGGGACAAAGAAGTCAAACATGCCGAAACGGCGCAGGCCCATATCAGCCGCTATGGAAATCACCAGTAAATTGGTCGAGGTGCCAATTGTCGTGGTCATGCCGCCCACAAGGGTGGCAAAACCCATGGGCATCAAAATGCGTGAAGCCGGTTTACCAGAGCGCAGGGAAATACTGCTGAGAATTGGCAGCAGCAGCACAACAATGGGCACGTTATTAACCACCGCACTCAGGGCCCCGCCGACCACCAGTGTCAGCAACAGCGAAAGTGCCGGACTAATCGCCCACAAGGCGGCCAGGGATCGGCCCACAGGTTCCAGGGCCCCTGTCCGCACCAGGGCCTGGCCCGCGATCATTAAGGCACAGACAGCGACCATGGCTTCGTGGCCAAAGCCGCTGAAAAAATCGACGGCGTGTATGTTGGTTTCGCCAACCGCATAGGGGAACAACTCAAACCCGGCGACGAGGATGACCAACACCGCCAGTGACGAGGTTTCAAGCGCAATGCTTTCCCGCGTGAACAAGACAAGGGCAAGTACAATCAAAGCCAGAACGGCCAGACCATGGGCATCGGGCAGAGGTGGAAAAATCATTAATCACTCCTGAAGAAACTCGTACAGGACTCTAAATCAAAACCCCAACTTCGTCATGCCCGTGCCAAACATACGGGTGTCCGGTTTAATTTCATCTGCATACACTGCAAATTCAAGGGCACCATTTTATGGCAAACCTGCCACTACAACACACCGTCATGCCGGACCCGATCCGGCATCTACGCGGTCGGATCAGGCACGGCGCGAATAAACTTAGTGATGTCTGATAAATCCAATGCATGGACCCCGCATCAAGTGCGGGGTGACGGAGTTTTCGTTGACGAATTCATTCCTCAAATTGGCAATTTTGACCAAATTCAGGCACAAAAAAAGCCGGACAAAGTCCAGCGTACGGCGAAAGGCAACCACTTCGCCCCCATTCAAATCTTGTAAATTGGAGCCACCTTTGACCTGACGGAAAGTCCAATCAGGTCAAAGGTGGAACCAGAAATCTTTAGTCGACGACTGAAAGGTTTTCAGCAGAAGATTTGCCGTTCTGACCAGCTTGAAGCTCGAAAGAAACCTTTTGGCCTTCGTTCAGCGTGCTCAAACCAGCGCGTTCGACAGCTGAAATATGAACAAAAGCATCGTTGCCGCCATCATCAGGCTCGATGAAACCATAACCCTTTGTTGGGTTGAACCATTTTACAGTACCAGTAGGCATAGTCTTAATTCCCTCTAACAGGAGTGTTGATCCGCGCCCTGCATCAGGTGAATGCGCGGAAAGGATAACGCTCACATTGTCGGGTAACCAGCTTAATCGGCGTACCGGCTATTCAAGTTAGTCATAACAAATGCAACACGTGGATCGATTTATGCAATAAAATTCACTGCGATGTCAATGGTTTGAATCCCCCGAGAGGGTCAGCTTTTTGTAAAAACCAGCACGTAAATTGCATTGATTTGACGCTAATAACCTCCTGAAATTCGATAATTTCGAAACTGGAGTCGCTCTAAACTACTGATTTTTTTTGGTTTTTCGCACTCCGAACCCCCTAATACAGGCAGCTCATGCCTTGTACCCCGCACTGACCATACGCTTTAAGGTCCCGTCCCGGTCAAAATAATGATGTTTCAGGGCAGCCAAAACATGTACTGCAACAAGTGGCAGGAGCAAATTGCTCAGGGTTTCATGTACTTCTTCAATAAATTCATGCATATCGCGATCCGTGCCCAGCACGTCGGGTAAAGCAACCAGGCCAAAAAAGTTCAGGTCATGAAGGCCGGTTTCAGCCAGTAAATAGCCTGAAACAGGGATCAACATAAGAAATCCCAAGAGGATCCAGTGCCAAGCGCGGGACAGTTTAGCCAAGACTGAACCTTGTTTATCAACAGGATCAGGGAAGCCCTGGCCCAGCCGCCACAGCAAACGCGCCAGAACAACAATGAAAAGCAACATGCCCAGAGATTGATGCACCGCCATCAATTCCCATTTGGCGGCACCGCGTGACATGTCTTCAACGATTTTCCCGGACACAAATAGAACGGCAACCAGGCCAGCACTGATCCAGTGCAGCCAGATTGACGTAAAACCATAATTGCTCGCTGTATCCCTGATTTGCATTTTTGCCTCCGTCATGAACGCTGTTGTATGGTCCTCCGGTGCTGCCCGGTAATTCGACAGCACCGGACGCACCGGGGAACTTCAAACCAATCAGACCGATCAGTCCTTCTTGCGGTCATCATCATCGTCGTCGTGGCGACGGTGTTTTCCATAACGTTTGTGGCGCAATTCGCCTTTGGTCAGGGTGTCGTCATCATTGCGGTCCAGCCATGACATCATCTTGTTCAGCGGGCGGGCGATTTCATCTTCAGTCACAGTGGCATCACCGTTGGCATCCAGTTTCTGGAAATGGTCCACCATGCGTTCCCGCACATAACCAACCCACAAGGCTTCAAATTCATCCAGGCTGAGTTTGCCGTCCTTGTTGGCATCATGTTTTTGTATTTCAGATCGGGGAAATTTTTTGACTTCGGCTTTGCTGACGGCACCGTTGCCGTTTGCATCAAACCGGTCAAAGATTTTTTCAGCCATGGCATGCATGCCCATACCGCCCATGCCATTATGCCCCATCATGCCACCTCTGTGGCTATCGCGGGCAGCGCTGACCCCAACGGCCCCGGCCAGGATAATTGCAGCTGTCGTCGTGCCAAGAAGAATTTTTGTGCGCTTTTGCATATCAAACCTCGTTTTTGCAGATCAGCGTGATTGCCGTCCTTGAAAAACATTTAAGGCCATAGATGTCGCAAAAGTTTGTCAGCCAAAGTACTGAATTGTCGCAAACCGTCGCAGCTTCTGTTTTTGCGACAGTTTGATACACTTTTATTCTCACCCGACGGGATTTCAGGGGCATAGTCCAGCCATGCAAAGTGCACATCACATCTTGATCGTCGACGATCACCGCGATATCCGCGAAAGTCTGGGTAAGTACCTCACCCAACATGACTATCGCACCAGCATCGCCGTTGACGCCGCCGAAGCCCGCAAGTTAATCGCCGCCAGCGCCTTTGATCTGGTGGTGCTGGATATCATGATGCCTGGGGAAGACGGTTTATCCCTGTGCCAGCATTTACGCCAGACAACAGACCTGCCGATTATTTTGCTGACCGCTGTGGCGGAAGAAACCGACCGCATCGTGGGTCTGGAAATGGGCGCAGATGATTACCTGACCAAGCCCTTCAGTCCGCGGGAACTGCTGGCCCGTATCAAATCGGTTTTGCGCCGGGCCCACAGCCTGCCACCGCGTAGCACCCCGACCGAAACAGCCAAGATACGCTTTGGTAAATGGCTGCTGGACGTCGGGCAGCGCGAAGCCATCGGCGAAGACCAGATTGCCATTCCCCTTAGCACAGCAGAGTTTCATTTGTTAAGCGCCTTTGTGGAGCACCCCAAAATGGTCCTTAGCCGCGAGCAGTTGCTGGACATCACCAGTGGGCGCAGTGCCAAAGTCTTTGACCGGGCCATCGATAACCAGATCAGCCGCCTGCGAAAAAAACTGGAAGACGACCCCAAAAAGCCCACCCTGATCAAAACCGTCTGGGGTGGTGGTTACATGCTGACGTGTGACGTTGAACCGCAATGACAAAGCAGTCATCAAATACTAAAACCTGGTCAGTTACAAAATACTGGCCAAAAAGTCTTGCCGGTCAATTGATCACGGTTTTGTTGCTGGCCTTGGTCGTCGCGCAAATTGCCAGCCTGATCATCTTGCGTGATGACCGCCGCCTTGCCTTTTTGTTTTCGGCCCAGCAGGAGGTGCTGTCACGTACGGCTTCCGTGGTCCAATTGCTGAACAAGTCTGAACCGGAACTGCATCAAACCATCGTCAAGGCCGCATCCAGTCGACGCCTGCGCTTTCAGCTGGAAAAGACAAGTGCGGTCGAACCAGACGAAGACGCCGAAGGATTTGACCGCTTTTTGCAACGCCGTTTGATCGGGGCACTGACAGACAAGGCGACTGTCGTGAGGGTCGCCGTGCAGGAAGACGATGATGACGATCGCGACGACGACGATGACCGGAAGGATGACGATGATGATGACCGGAAGGATAAGGACGACGACGACGATGACGATGATCACATGCGCGACGATGCTGATTCCTGGCCGCAGCACAGAGGCTGGTTCAAGTCATGGCGGGAAGACCGCAATCGCCGTATGCATTTCGGTCGTCGCCATCGCGGACCGGTCTCCAGCCTGACGATTTCTGTCAAAACAAGGTCCAATGATGCCGATGTCTGGCTAAACGTTTATAACCGGGTGCCACCAACCGGCCCGGCGGTGGCCATCCCGTCCCTGGTGACCATTGCCATTATGGCGGTCCTGTTGGTGATAGTTGTGATCTTCATGGTCCGTCGCGTCACCCGTCCGCTGGCAGAACTGGCAGACAATGCCGAACGCCTGGGGCGCGGCGAAGACGTCAAGGAACTGACGGAAAAGGGCCCGGAAGATATTCGCAAGGCCAGTCGGGCCTTCAATCAGATGCAGGATCGTTTGACCCGATTTGTACGCGACCGCACCTTGATGCTGGCGGCCATTACCCACGATCTGCGCACACCCATAACCTCCCTGCGTATTCGCGCTGAAATGATCGAAGACGGGGAAAACCGCGACCGCATATTGGAAACCCTTGCTGAAATGCAGGCCCTGACCGATGCCACCCTGGAGTTTGCCCGACAGGACGCGGAAGAAGAACAAACACGAAATGTCGATCTGCTGGCCCTGGTCGATGCCGTATGTGCCGACTTGTCTGATCTTGGGCAAGACGTCCATTTCGATAGTGATCTGGATCGGCTGCCCTATAGCTGCCATCCCAATGCCCTGAAGCGGGTGATCCGCAACCTGGTTGAAAATGCTGTGCGTTATGGTGACAAGGCCAAAGTTGACATTTCATCCCGGGGCGATGGCCTGTGTATTTCTATCGAAGACAGCGGCCCTGGCATTTCAGCAGAAGACCGGGAACGCATTTTTGAACCTTTCGTGCGCCTTGAAAGTTCCCGCAATCGCGAGACCGGTGGTATTGGCCTGGGGCTCGCCATTTCACGCACCATCGTGCGGGCCCATGGCGGTGACATTACGGTTAGCGACAGGAAGACAGGCGGTGCCGTTTTCAATATCCTGTTGCCTCTGCAAGGTCAGGAGAATGTCAAATGAACAATCGCTTCGACGAGGTCATCACAAGCCGGGAACAATTGCGCGACATCATTCCCGAACCCACATTCGCGCCCGACAAAAAAATCGATCATATCGACGACCTCTTCCAGCGATTTATCGCTGCCTGCCCTTTCATTGTTCTTTCCAGCAGGGGCAGTGATGACAAGGTTGCCATGTCACCCAGAGGTGATCCCGCGGGTTTTGTTATGGTGCTGGACGAAAAAACTCTGGCGATCCCCAATCGTCTTGGCAACCAACGCATCGATTCCTACGAAAACCTGTTGTCTGATCCGGCAGTTGGCCTGATATTCCTGATCCCCGGTTACGGCTATACCTTGCGGGTAACAGGCAAAGCGACCCTGGTGCGGGACGCCGCCCTGCAGGCCGACATGGCGATCCGCGGCAAACAACCCGATCTGATCATGATCGTCAGTGTGGAAGAAGCCTTTATGCATTGCGCCAAATCTATCACGCGCTCAAGCCTGTGGCGCCCCGATGCCTGGCCCGATACCAGCGACGTGCCAACTCTGGCTGAATCCCTCAAGTCGCATGGCAAGTTGCCGGAAAGACTTAACGATATTCAGGCCCTGGTCAACGAGGATCATGACAATAGTTTGTATTGAGAGATGCCTTAGATCCAGCGCCGGACCCTTGATTTATAGTCGGTATAGTCGGCCCCGAACTTGACTTCCAAATAGCGTTCTTCCCGACCAATGACGTAATAGCGCATGACCAGCAGGCAGGGGATCAGGGAGACAAAGGCAGCGATACTGCCGGCCGCAATGGCGACACCAATATAGCCAAGGACCAGGGCCAGATAGATGGGATTGCGGGAGCGACCGTAAACCCCGTCAGAAATAATTTTTGTAGTCGGCTTCCAGGGTTCGACGTTGGAGCCTGCCTTGCGATGCCGGGGTACTGAGCTTTTTGCCAGCACGGCACCCAGAGCAAAAACCAGGCCGCCCATGACCATGGCAGGCAATGTCGCCAAACTGCCTGTCACCCAGGGACTGTCCGCCATAATCCCGGCAACCAGAAAGGACAGAATGATGAACGGCGGTGGAAAGCGCACACCTGCGTGATCATCTTCCGAACCTTGAGCATCTTCTTTTTCTGACATCATCTCCCCCCGTTAGCTGACACGGACCAATCGTTCTCGACGAAATAGCCCAATCTGTTTGTCTTATGTGGCCAGTAGATCAGCAAGAGACAAGGAAAAACATGACGTCATGCCTTCAACACCTTTGAAATCATTTGCATAATGTCGTTCAAAGAGCTTTGCTTGGTCATGAAATATTCTTTGGGATTACTCGACAACTCCGAAAAACTCTCTTCGGATGACTTGCCTGACAGCATGATGAACGGCGCCTCTTTATTTCCCTGGCGGAAGAAAGTCAGAAACCCGGGGCCGTCCAGTTTGGGCATCATCCAGTCGCAAATGACAATATCAAAGGCTTTGTCTGTGGCTTCGACGAGGCCTTTGGCCTCAAGACCATCAGCCGCCAGGCTGACCTCCTTGATGCCAAGCGAATTTAACGCCAGTTTAGCGACCTCAATGAGATTCTCGTCATCGTCTACAACCAGGGCCGTCAAGTTTTCAAATGCCATCTTTATCTTCCCGTTCTGATTTTTGTTAAAACGTCACCCTTTCAGGTAACGCCCCAGTCTTTCAGTATTTCATCATGATGTTGGCCGGGCTGCGGTGGGGGTAAGTCCAGTTCCGGACTGGTCCGACTGAAGCGCGGTGCCGGGCCGGGTTGGATGACGTTATCTTTTTTGACAAAAGTCCCACGCGCCTTGTTGTGGGCATGTTCCGGTGCTTCTGCCAAATCAAGAACCGGGGCAAAACAAACGTCGCTGCCTTCCATGATAGCACACCATTCATCACGGCTTTTCTGCGCGATAATTTCAGCGATTTTTACTTTCATGACCGGCCAGTTTTCCCTGTTATGCTGGTCGTCAAACATGGGGTCCGTGATTTCTGCTTTTTCCCGCAGCAAGGCATAGAATTGTGGTTCGATGGAGCCAAGTGAAATCCACTTGCCGTCCGAACATTTGAACGTACCATAAAAGGGCGCACCACCGTCGAGCAAGTTGGTGCCGCGATCATCAGTCCAGCGGCCCAGCCCGTGCAGGCTATACATCATGGTCATCAGATGTGAAGCTCCGTCGGTCATGGCCGCATCCACAACCTGGCCTTTGCCAGAGGTCTTTGCCTCCAACATGCCGCTCACCAGCCCAAAAGCCAGATACATTGCCCCACCACCAAAATCACCGACCAGGTTCAGGGGCGGGACAGGTTCATCCACCGTACCAATGGCATGCAATGCGCCGGTCAAGGCGATGTAATTGATGTCATGTCCGGCAGCTTGCGACATGGGACCTTCCTGGCCCCAACCCGTCATGCGGCCATAGACCAGGCGTTCGTTGCGGGCGAAGCAGACATCCGGCCCCACACCCAGGCGTTCCATGACACCTGGCCGCAAGCCTTCCAACAAAGCGTCGGCTTTTTCCACCAGCTTAAGCAGGGTTTCCACATCATCCGGATTCTTCATATCAAGGGCGATGGAGCGCCGACCGCGGTTCATGACTTCATAACTCAGGCCCAATACGTTGCTACCACCGGGCCGGTCAATGCGGATCACATCAGCTCCCATATCCGCCAGCAACATGGCACAAAACGGTCCAGGACCGATCCCGGCCATCTCGATAATCTTCAATCCCTTGAGGGGTCCCATCTTGTACTCCTGATTTGAATTTACTGAATTTTAGGGCAGGCAAGATTCCGGGCAACCCCTGAAGCCTAAAACGCTTCGTTTTGGTATCAATTTATTAACCATGTGGGTTCAAGTTTTTGAAAAGCAAACACGAATCAACCGCGAACAGGGTCTCTCCGGCTTGAACGGAAGTGCCCCGGTTACACAAGTTATATAAGAGGTTATCATGGATACGCCAGATCATCTGAATACCTACATCGTCCGCAAAGACGACAGCCGGTTCTGTGTCGTCGAAATCGAATCCAACAAGGTCGACAGTTATTTGCACGATCTCAAGAAGACCATGCCGCAATCAAGCTGGCGCATCGAGCCCCGCTTTCCCGTCTGCGGCGCAGATTAGATCAAGTTATTCAGGCAATCTGGCCTGTGCCAGGGTGCCTTGATCTGTACCGAACCAGAGGCTGTGCGTCGGGGCGTGATAAACCATATGACGGACCGAGCCAGCACCCGACGGGATTGCCGTCACCGAAACAAATTCCTCTGAACTGACATCGAAGCCCACAAGCGTGTTAGGCTGCACACCTGTTTCCACGAACCAGATGCGATTTTTGGCATCCACGGCCATGGCATAAGGCCCCGAACCAGAACCAGCACCGGAATCAGCACCGTCACCGGCTGGTGTAGGCCATCGTCGGACTTTGCCGGATACGGGGTCCAGATGGCCCAGTTCGGCCAGAGAATAATCGACATAATAGATTTGATTATTTGTGGTCGCGATCAGGCGACGCGGTCCGGCATCGAGATCGGGTAAAAGATGTTCGGTCAATTCAAGAGAGGCCGGATCTACCGAGGCCAGTTTGTTACTGCCCAGCAAGGCAACCCAGACTGTTCCATCCGCCGCCAGAGTAATGCCATAAGGCCGGGCATCAGGCGTTGGCACTTTCATCAGATCGACGTGCCGGGTTTTGATATTCAGCCGACCAACCAGATTGCTCCATTGTGCCGTGAACCATATGTGACGCTGGCTCTTGTCAAAGACCAGTGTGTGGGGATCACGGGCAGCGGGTGGCAGCTTGATTTTGTCAATGTGCCCGCCTTTTGGATCATGGCGACCGATATAGCCTTGGCGATTACCGGCGTACCAGACAATGCCATCCCGACCCACGATCAGGTTGTGGGGACCTGCCTGGTCATCCAGTTTGAGCTGGCTAAAACGTTGCGACTTTGGATCAAAGCGAGCGAGATAATGGTTCTGCTGTCCCACAAACCAGACGGAACCATCAGGTGCCACGGAGGGATCACGTGGGCGACCTTTTTCAAAGGGCACGGTCCATTCCTGGATTTTAATGCTTTGTGTGACAGATGTGCTTTGTGTGACAGATGTGCTTTGTGTGACAGATGTGCTTTGTGCAAAGGATGTTCCGGCGCCGCCAGGAACAAGGGTCAAACCCAGCAAGAAAATCCAGAGCCTGGCCATTTTACGCGCCGCCATCTCACGTGCTACTGACGGGCAGGCTTACGCTCACCGTCGTGCCTTTCCCAATGTCACTGATGATATCCAGTCTGCCCCCGTGAGCTTCGATCAGTGATTTGGCAATCGAGAGGCCCAGACCTGTCCCCTCGCGAACATTATGGGGATCGGAATTTACCTGGGAGAAGGGCTGGGTGATGTTGGCGAGATCGGACGCTGAAATGCCGATGCCGCTGTCTTCGACCTGAAGAAGAATCTCTTTGCCCTGCTGGCCGGCAGTGATTTGCACACTGCCGCCTTCGTTCGTAAATTTCAGGGCGTTTGAGAGAATATTATAACAAATCTGGATCAAGGATCGTTTGTCTGCTTGCACAACCGGCAAACCCTCAGGAATGTGGAGCAACACCTCAACCCCCTTGTCCCTCGCCAATTTCTCTATGTTATGCACGCAATCTGAAACCAGGTCACCGACATTGATATCTTCCGGAGACATACTTCGTTTGCCGGCTTCAATGGCGGAAATATCCAGGATATCGTTGATCAGGGCCAGCAGGTGTTCACCGCTGTGATGGATGTCGTTGGCATATTCTTCATAATTTTTTGCCCCCAGTGGTCCCATATACTGGGCCCGCAGCATTTCACTGAAGCCAAGTATGGCATTCAGAGGGGTGCGAAACTCATGGCTCATTGTGGCGAGGAATTCTGACTTGGCACGGTTGGCCTGTTCGGCATCAACCAAAGCCTTGTTCAGCTCATCTTCAGCGCGTTTTCGCGCCGTGACATTTGACGCAGCACCCAGGTGGCCAAGAAAGTTTCCGGCTTCGTCAAACATCGGTTTGCCGTTGATCATCGCGGTTCGTATACCGCCGTCCGTTCCTGCATAACTGTATTCGAAATCAACAATGGCCGTATGTTCTGCAATGGCCCTGCGATAGTCGGACCACTCCTCAGCGACGAACAAATCCCCGGGCAAGTTCTTCACGCGTTTTGCCAAGAACATCAGAGACGATAGAGCCAGACCTGCTTTCCGCCGGCAGAGATTCCCAGACAAAAGCACCGCGTGTGTCGGTCTCCCACAACCAATCTGACCCGGATTCTGCAAAATCCCCCAGTCGTTGTTCACTCTTGCTTAATGCCTTCATGGCCTCCAGGTGGTCACTTCGTTTGGCAAAGCGGGTACGAAGATTGACAAGATACCCCTCCAGCATGCCAAGCCAGGGATGCCCCTCCTCGTGGATCACGAAGCTGATCACGCCCAACACCAATAGCTCGACGGCCTGCAATTGTTGATCTTTGGTGATTACAAGGAAAAGAGGTTGTTCCGGATTTCGGTTCAGGATTTGGCGGGCGACATCCAGACCTGGCATATCAACCAGGTGGCAGCCAATGGCGACAATATCATAGTGACCATCTGCGCAGGCTTCGAGGCCTGCGTGACCGCTATGCAAGATGTCGACTATCAAGCCAATGGCATCGGCGGCTTGTCGAAAGGCATCGCAATCTGACGGTTTGGCTTCGATATATAGTACGCGCACGCTCACCTCAAATAATACAAGAACGGAATAATGTGTTCATTCTGCGTGACAGTCAAATGGGTCGTCTTTGGTCTCTCAGATTTTGGCTGATCGTTTCGTCAAATTCAGACGACGGAAGTTCCAGCCACTAACACGATTCCGGGGAAAAAACTCAAGGGGCATGTTGCCGGACATGTCTCCAATTTTTTAAACCCGTATGCAGAACAAATCCGCGATAACATTCACGTTTACTCTGTTTCAAGTTCACTGGAATTACGAACTGACAGTGCTATATTTATAGTATTGCCCATGACAATATTTTCCGCTTTTTATATTTTGATTCCAAGCATATTTATCAGGTTAGCATTTTGAGCGATAATTCCAGGCATCTGACAGATGTCCTCAAACATATAGCCCAGGGCGTCGCCATGTTCGACAGTGACCACAGGCTGGTCATCTGGAATGCTAAATACGAAGAAATTCTTCAGTTTCCGGAAAAATTTCTTTACGTGGGATTGCCGGTAGGTGATGTCACCAAATTTCTTGCTGACCGGGGAGATTATGGTGACGGCGACCCGGAACAAATGTCCCGTGAGCGACTGGGTATCCTTGATTTTGATGCCACGATTCAGACAAATCTTGTGGTTAAAAATAAATTTGGCTACGAAGCTATGCTTCAGAAAACAGATTCCGGTGGCTTTGTCATCAGCTACACCGACGTTACGGAACGCGTAAAATCCGAATTGGAAAAGCGGCAGACAGAGCAGCTTTTTGAAAGTGTAATCGAAAACTCACCAGTTTCTATTCATCTGAAAGATCGCGATGGCCGTTTCCTGATGGTCAACAAAACTTTCGAAGCCTGGTATGGCCTGATGTCAAAAGATGTCATTGGCAAACGATCAAACGATCTCTTCCCTGTCGAGCTCTCGGATGCCTTTATCGACCAGGATCTAGAAATGCTGACGACCCGACAAGTGATTGAACGTGAAGTATCCGCGAAATTCGCCGACGGGAAAATGCACTCGATTAGCAATCTCAAATTTCCGGTCTATGGCGACGATGGAGAGATCAAGGGGATTGGCACTATCGCCACAGATCTGACCAGGTCCAACTTGCTGGAAGAGCAACTTCGCCATGCCCAGAAGATGGAAGCTGTTGGACAACTCACCGGGGGAATTGCCCACGACTTCAACAATCTGCTGAGTGTCATGGTCGGCAATGCCGAAATGTTGTCGGACAAGGTGGGTGAGGACAAGGATGCGTTATTTAGCATAAATGCGATCATCAATGCCGTTGATCGAGGCTCGTCCCTGACCAGCCGTTTACTGGTATTTTCCCGGAAGAAAACCCTGTCACCTCAGGCGACAGACATCAATGAAATGGTTCAGGGCTTTGAAGAAATGCTGCAACGAACCCTGGGAGAAACAATTTCGCTTTCAACCATGTGCGGCGAGGAATTGGCCCAGGCAGAAATCGACCCGCACCAATTTGAAGACGCCTTGCTCAACCTGTCTATCAACGCGCGTGACGCTATGCCCCACGGCGGCACCCTGACCATCAAAACGGCCAATGTTATCCTTGATCAAGTCTTCGCCGCAGAAAATGATGAGGTGGTGCCTGGTGACTATGTTGAAGTCAAAGTGATCGACACAGGCACAGGCATGCCCCCCGATGTTCTTGAAAAAGTGTTCGAACCCTTTTTCACGACCAAAATATCCGGCGTCGGCACCGGCCTTGGCCTCAGTATGGTCTACGGCTTCATAAAACAATCCATGGGCCACATTACGGTCGACAGCGAAGTCGGAAAAGGAACCACCATCAGCCTTTATTTACCCCAAACGCGGGGATAAGACGCAAAGACAAGATTAACCCAAAATAACAATTGTGGCCCGGTCTGATCGGCCAGGTCTGATCGTACGGTGTGGCGAATTAAGGGGCACGATCCTGATTTGAAGAAAATCAGGTCATGCCCCCGTAGTTTGGATATCTAATTCGGATATCTAATTCGGATATCTAAATTGCGTGCCTTGTTCGCGTGCCGTGTTCGCAGCCTTAATTCCACCAGTTTTCGCGGAAGGTATGCAGGTCGCCCACCTGGTGGCGGTTGGTTTTGCCGGTGGGGGCAAGCGCTTCGGTGTTGAAGAAGTCAGGCAGTTCGTCGTCGGCTGCGGTGAAGCCAGCGGCGCGGTTGAACTCGTCTTCCAGTTTCAGGGCGGCAGTGCCCAGTTTCGGCACGAAGGATGGCTCCAGGCTGGTGCCAAAGGCGGCGTTGATGGCATCGACGATCAGCTGGGAATTGGTTTCGGTCACCGAGCGACCAAAGATGCACAGGCCGAGGCTGTCGGCGGCGGCGCAGTTCATTTGGCTGTCCATGCTGACGGCCATCAGGTCTTCGGTGGTCTTGTCTTTGCAAGGATAGCCCGGCATGTTTCCGGCCGTATGATCCGCGCCCTGGGCGGTTAACATCATGCTCATACCTGTGACCTCGATCACACGCGGGTCATAGGCACTGATGCCTTGTTTCTTGATGGCGGGAATGCGTTTGACGTTAAAATGTTCGCCGACCCGCTGGGTGCCTTGCGCATATAGTTTGCCCTTTTCATTGCCAGCGCGGATATCTTCCAGCACCTGCATCATAAAGGCTTCGTCACCAAATTCGCCCTCGCCTGCTTCCATCAGTACGCCGATGGTGCAACCGATTTCGATGGTATCGATGCCCAAATCATTGGCCACCTGGTTGACCCGCGCCACCTGGTCGGGGTGGGTCAGACCACAGTTGGTACCCATCAAGCCGATGGTTTCATATTCCAGCGGGGCGGTAATGGATTCGCCGTCTTCACCATGAAAGTTATTGCTGCAACGGATCAAGCAGCCCGGCATGCAGGCGTGGGTCGTTTCGCCGCCACGGGATTTGTTCAGGTCGTGAATAAAGGTGCCGCCCATCTCGAAGGTTTGTTCCTTGGAGTTGACCTGCTGGCCCTTGCTGAAATTGTTCACCGGCAGCCCGCCGATCTTGTTGGTGAGGTCGGCCACAATGGCGGTGCCGTAATCAGCAAAAGTTTGAATAGCGGCTTCCTCGCCCAGTTTGGCACCATAGTCCTTGACGTGGCTCATGACCTTTTTACGGTCCACAAAGGTTGGCATCTTGATCTGTTCGATGATCACAGCCTTGACCTTTTTGCTGCCCATCACGGCGCCCACGCCACCACGGGCGGCAAAGCGGGTTGGGCCACCTTCAGGATCGGGGAAAGCGATGGCCGACATCAGGCCCTGGTATTCGCCGACGGGACCGCACAGGGCATAGGAGATTTTCTTGCCGTATTTTTCGATCAGCATATCGGCGGCTTCGAAGTTGCTTTTGCCCATGTAAGGCGTGGCATCATCGTAAGTTACATCGCCTTCTTTGTTGATGTGGATGACAACCCAATCGTCCGAAGCCTCGCAGAAGGTAATGCCGGACATTTCGTTCTGGCCCATGGCGTAAGCGAATGTACCACCAGAGTTCGCTTCCTTGATGCCACCGGTCAGCGGGCTTTTGCAGCCTACAGACAAACGGTTGGCATTGGAGAAGTTGGTGCCTGCAAACGGACCGGCAGAAAAAATCAGCGGGTTACCTGGCGACAGGGGATCAACGGTCGCCGCACCTTCGTCCAGCAACGTGCGGGCGATCAACCAGCGCCCGGCACGGGCCAGGTCTTCGCCTTCAACAGTTTTGCTGCTGGCGTCGCGGGTGGCAAGATTGAGGGTCAAATGTTTACGCATGACGGGGTCCTGTGGGTTTCGAAGGAAAGGGATTTTGAACGATTCAAACCTGATTACGGGTCCGGTTCAAGCCTTGTCGCCAGATATTTGATTTATTGTTTAATAACAGATAGCTAGATTACTTCGGGCAGGGTGTTGGCGGGTGGGGTATTGCGGCTGCGTTCGCTGCGGATGACACCATCAATAATGGTCATGCCGACGCCCGGCAGATCACCAAGCTGGATACTCTCCAGAATGGTTTCCGCCGGAGAATGCTGGGCCCGGTCCATAATCACAAAATCGGCCTCACGTCCGACTTCGATAATGCCGCAATTCAGATCACGCATGCGGGCCGTATTGCCGGTGGCAAAACACAGGGCGATTTCTGCGGGCACCTGGCCCAGGGCTGACAACATGGACACCATACGCAAAATTCCCAAGGGCTGTACACCGGAACCAGCCGGGCCGTCCGTGCCAAGGATAACGCGTTCCATCTGCTTCAGTTCACGAGCGCAATTCAGGGCCAGCAGAGCGGAGCGCTCGTTGCCGTTATGCACGATTTCGATGCCACGACCGCAGCTTTCACAAAGACAGGTGATCTGGTCGTCAGGCAAAGCCGTGTGCCCGCCATTGATGTGGCCGATGATATCGGCATCAGCTTCCAGCACCACGTCCTTGTCGATCAGGCCAGAGCCTGGAATGGAAGGGCCACCGGTGTGGATGGTACTTTGAATGCCATATTTTCGGGCCCAGGTGACCATCTGTTTGGCCTCCGCCCCGGCCTTGACGCTGCCCAGGCCAATTTCACCCAGCAGTTTTACGCCAGCCTCGGCCAACTCTTTGAAATCCTGTTCGACCATGCCCTGTTCAATGACCGGCGCACCGGCATGCACCTTGACCCCCGAGGGGCGCAGATTATCAAAGGCTCGCTGCGCCGTGATCGCCAGCGCTTTCAGGCCAACGATATCCTTGGCCCGTCCTGGATAGTGCACCTCGCCGGCCGAGATCATGGTGGTGACGCCACCATGCAAGCTTGAATCGATCCAGTTGAGCTGGCTTTGACGTGGGGTCCAGTCGCCCGCGACCGGGTGCACATGGCTGTCGATCAGACCGGGGGTGACAGTCGTGCCTTTGGCATCAACGACCGTGGCCCCTTCCTGATCAAAGTCTTTCTCAGCCCCAATGCCGGTGATCTTGCCATCTTCTGTGGCGATAGTGTCCGCATCCAACACCGGATTATCCAGATCGCCACTGAGCACCAGGCCGATATTTTTGATGACAAGTTTAGACATTGTTCTTTCCCCCCAGAGTAGTCGCCAAAAATAATCGTTCCTAATACAAAACAACAGAGCGAATTGACTCGCCCTTGTGCATCAGATCGAAAGCATTGTTGATTTCATCCAACGGCATGGTGTGGGTGATCAAGTCGTCGATGTTGATTTTGCCGTCCATGTACCAGTCGACAATCTTTGGCACATCAGTCCGGCCACGGGCGCCGCCAAAGGCTGTACCACGCCAGACCCGGCCGGTAACCAGCTGGAACGGGCGCGTGGAAATTTCCTGACCGGCACCAGCGACGCCAATGATGATGCTTTCGCCCCAACCCTTGTGACAGCATTCCAGGGCCTGACGCATGGTCATGGTATTGCCGATACATTCGAAGGAATAATCAGCACCCCCATTGGTCATATCCATGATGGCTTCGACAACATTGTCGCATTCACTGGGGTTGATGAAGTCGGTCATGCCGAATTTTTTCGCCAACTCCACCCGGCCATCATTCAGATCGACGCCGATAATCTTGTTGGCCCCCACCATGCGCGCACCCTGCACCACATTCAGGCCAATGCCGCCGAGGCCAAAGACCACGACGTTGGAGCCGGGCTCGACCTTGGCATCCAGGGCGACGGCCCCGACGCCGGTTGTGACACCGCAACCGATATAACAAATTTGTTCAAACGGCGCGTCTTTACGCACCTTGGCGACGGCAATTTCCGGCAACACGGTAAAATTCGAAAAGGTAGAACAGCCCATATAATGCAGGATTTTTTTGCCGTTCAGGGAAAAGCGGCTGGAGCCATCGGGCATGACCCCCGCACCCTGGGTTTCCCGAATGCACTGACAAAGATTGGTCTTGTGATTGAGGCAGTATTCGCATTCCCGGCACTCGGGCGTGTAAAGCGGGATCACATGATCGCCCACTTCCACGGAAGTTACGCCTTTGCCAATTTCCCGCACAATACCGGCCCCTTCGTGACCCAGGATCGCCGGAAAGGCCCCTTCCGGATCATCGCCAGACAGGGTGAAAGCATCCGTGTGACAAACGCCTGTCGCCTTGATTTCAACCAGAACCTCGCCGGGCTGTGGTCCGTCCAGATCGACTTCTTCAATAACAAGCGGTTTTCCGGCCTGGGTGGCGATGGCTGCACGTGTTTTCATTATATTACTTCCCTGTCATGCTATTTTGATTTGGGCCAGAATGCCCGATTAACGTAATTCCCTCAACAGCTTCAGCAGCTGTTTTTGCCCGGCTTCTGACAAGGGTTTCAATGTTTCCCGGGTGATGTCTCCCGCAACCTGGATGGCCCGCAAGGCCACATCGCGACCCGTATCGGTCAGGCAAACGATACGGCGGCGGGCGTCTTTGTCGTCGGCATGACTGTCCACAAATCCGCGCTTGGCCAAACGATCCACAACGCCCTTGATCGTGGCCACATCCATCGCTGTGTGGCGGCCCAGTTGATTTTGCGAACAATCACCGACCTCGATCAGCTTGGCCATGGCGGCAAACTGGGTGGGCGTGAGGCGCTCAATCATCTTGCCCGCAAAAATCGTGCTGTGGCGCTGGCCAACTTCGCGCAGGATAAACCCGACCTGATCGTCCAGGGCGTAGCCTTTCCGATCTTCAGTCATTCACCTGTTCCTGTTTGATCAACTCATCAATACGACGACGATAGAGGTTTGATCCCTTGTCGATAGCAATGCGCAAGGGCCGTCGTTGTTCTTGCTCAGCTGATCTGGGGCGGCGTTCCTCAATCTGGATCGCCTCGAGGATAACTTTATCTTCGGCGAAGGCCACATTAAAAAGATCATTCATGGCACCACCGACGGCTTTGTCCTGCAGAGCAAAATTTCGCACATGCATCCAACGATCAATCGTGCGGAACTCGTCCACGGGCGTCAGAAAATGAATGGCATATATATGCACACCTTCCGCCCGTCGGTCATAAGTTATTTCTTGCGAGACCTCAGCACTGCCAAAATCGATCACGGCCACACACGGCACATTCATGATGTAATATTGCCAGCGATCTACGTTGCCCCGGAAATTCACGCCAAAGCCCGACAGTCCCTGAAACACACCCACAGGCGGGGTATCGCGGGTCCAGCGCGAGGTAATCACTGTGCCATCCCCCGTCATTTCGGAATCAATAGGCAAATCCTCCATCTCAGGATTGCCCAGCGTTGTCGGGTGCACGAAACTGACATGGGCCGGGTCGCACAGATTGTCGGCCACATTCAGATAGTTTGAGGCATAAGGCAGCGGATTGCCCTGGTGCGGCGCATAGTCAGGACTGGAAAGTTCCGGCAAATCAAAGACCAGACTTTCATCCGCTTTGCCCTCATCACCCATCCAGATCCAGACAATATTGTGACGCTCGAACGTGGGGAAGTGGCGCACCCAGGCGCTTTTAGGCAGCACTGATTGGCCCGGCACCCGCACACATTTACCGTCGCAGCCAAAGGTCACGCCGTGATAACCGCACTGCAAATCATCACCGATCAACCGACCTTCGGACAAAGGCAACAGTTTATGCGGACAACGATCTTCCAGGGCCGTAACGGTGCCGGCTTCAGTGCGGTAGAAGACGATGTTTTCGCCAAGGATCGTGGCTTTGCTTAGCTCACGCGTGAACTCTTTCGACCAACCTGCCACGTACCAGCTGTTATGGATGAATTGCATATTCGGGGTCCAGCCTAGCGCAAGCCGTCTTTGCCTTCGGCATCTTCATGGGTCAGACCACCGACCCTTGGCAAAGGCCGCCCGCTGTCCGTGACACAAACGGCGACCAGAATTTCATTGGCCCGCGGGGCATCATTGACGCGCACTTCCATGGCATCGAAATGGCTGCGCACATAGGCGGCTTCCTTGTGACCGAGGGGCACATCCATGGGCGTACCAGGACCGCCCATCTTCTTGGCAGAAGGCACCAGAGCAGCACCCTTTTCGACGGCCTTGCGCAAGGGGGCACCCAGTTTGGGATGTAAAATTGCAGCTGCATGTTCCAACTCACCATTTTCACCAACGATGGCCGCTTTGCCATAGCTCTCGGCCTGCTCCGGCGTGATCCCCAAAGCCTCAACGGCGCGCGCGCCCAATATACCGCCCAGCTCCGCACCGATTTCCATCAGAGGATCGAGGTCTTCCGTATAGCTGCCCGCAAAGGGGTTGGCGATGACGGCGATGGCCGCAGCCCGCCGGGTTGCGGGCGAGATGGCCTTGCCCATTTCAATGTGAGTTTCGTCGACAACAGTGATGATCTTGCGAATTATTGCAGTAGTCATTTTAATCCATCCTCTCCTTTAACGTCGGCTACTTCCAGACCGCCAGACCGGCTGTGGACGCGGGGTCCGGTGCTCATGACCAGTATGTAGGCCAGCTCGTTGGCGCGCGGCGCATCATTGCAGCCCACTTCCATGGCATCAAAATGACTGCGCACATAAGATGCATTGGTATGGGTGATCGGTACATCCAGCCGGGCCCCGACCCCACCAACTTTTTTGGTTGAGGCAACAATGGCCTTGGTGCCATCCAACAGGGCCCGCATGGCATAACCACCGGCGGGATGCCACAGGGCACCATGCTCCAGCTCTCCGGCCTCGCCGATGATGGCACCCTTGCCATAACCTTCAATGGCAGAACCATCGCCACCCAGAGCATCCAGCACAGCAGTCGCCAGGGCCAGACCAAAGGGTTTCAGATCTTCAATGAAAGGCTGGATATCTTCCACATATTTTCCGGCGAAGGGATTTTTGATGATGATCATGCCACTGGCCCGGCGGTTGGGTGTTTGTGCAACCGGGCCACCTTCGTGCCAGGTTTCCTCGACGGATATGATTTGTTTTCTGAGTTCAACCGCGGGCATATTTTTTCTCCGGATCAGGATTGTTTGGGGCAACGTTGTTATTGAGACTAATTTTGGGATTGAGGTCCCCGGCCATGCGCGTACTGCCCTGCAGGGACAAGGCAGCAGCCGTGATCAAACCGTCCCGAACAAAAGTCCGGGCCAGGTCCTGACCGCGTTGCAGGGCCAGGTCTTTTTGCCGGGCCGACAAAGGCTGGACATCGGTTGTCACCAGTCGTGCGCCGAGGTCACTGTCGGGGTCCAGGTCATGGGCCGGCGTGCGGGAAATTTCAAAACAAGGGCCGGGATCAACTTCATTGGCGATCAGAGTTGCGGCAGCGTCTGCCAGAGCCGCCGTCGGGGCAAGGACGGTTACCGCGTCAGCCACACCAAGCGAGAAACTGCGTCCTCTCCAGCCGCTGGTCGCGACGCCACGAACGGTGTCATTGGATGTGATATGAGCCGTGGCGGAAATTTCGGGTGCATCAACCCGGTCGACGATACCGATATCAAAGCTGTGGCCGTCGTTCAGATACAGTGATATATCGCCACCGTTATTGACGTAGACTCGATTCAGCGTTCGCCCTGCCAGCATTTTATCCAGGATGTAGTCGGCGACGGACCCGGCGACGGCGATCATGGGGCTGACGTTGTGGGCTGCGAAGTTGGCTGCGGCGGATGTCATGATGTTCGCGACAGGATTGGATTTATTCGGATCGTAAAACTGCACCCCACGTCCGTCATGCCCGTGCTTGACACGGGTACCCACGTCTTGACGGCATTTATCTTCAGGCGCAGAACTCTGGTCATTTGAGGATGATGCAGAACTCAGGAAATTCGCCTTCTGGCAGACCTGTTCCCCGAAGGCGTGGGTACGCGGGTCAAGCCCGCGCATGACGGTAGAGGAGTGTGGCGCCAGGACCTTCCGCAACACTTCCAATTCCGCTACCAAATCCGTCAACACAGGCTCGAAGGCCCGCATCGCCTGCTCAAAAGCCAAGGCAACTTCAGCCTCATCGCCATCTGCATCGATCACCAGATCAATGGGGCCTTGCTGCAAATGCAGGCGTTTGCCGTCGGGCAAAATGCGGGCAAAAGCGCTATTCATCTTTGCGCTCGTCTTTTTGCTCATCTGGCCATTTATACTGGCTCTTTTCCATGGGCCAGGAACTTTCGCCCTGTTCCACAGGACGAAGGTTCGGATCCTTTAGCACCTCGGCCAAAGGCACAATCGACTCCATATGGCCACCCAGGGCCGCGTAATCTTCAAGACGCATGGAAAATTCGATGGGGGCGACGATGGCCGGTGTGGGGACATAACCAAAGGAATTTTCAGGCATGCGCGTCACGTCGACCATGTAGGTAATGCCCCCGCCAGGCCAGACAAAGGTTTCCGCTCCGCCGCTGGTAACATTGGTCAAGGCGTCCTTCACGGACATGGTCAGCTTGACGGGATTTTCGGTAACGCCTGCCCGAAGCGAGCCACCGGCACCGCCAATGAACAACACAGAACATAATGCCGGTTCACAATTTTCCCGCACCCGTTCGACCGAGGCCATCAAGACATCCGGCAAGGGTTCTTCGACAGGTTTCAGATTATCGTCCAGCACAAAATAAGCATAATGTTCGCCGGTGGTCGAGACCATCAACAGGGTTGTGCCTGGTTTGGCATCTGCTGGCTTAAAGTCGTTGAGGATCGACAGGGGATCGCTGATATCTGTACCACCCCAACCCGTACCTGGTTCGGCGACCTTGAAATAGCGACCGGGGGTCGAGCGACGGCCGTTGATGGAAATACCCGTGGGCGGTACATCCAGAACTTTTCCGGCTTCGTGTTCTGACATCACGCCGGTGATGTGATCATCTACCACAACGACTTCGTCGACCAGGGGCTGCCACTGCATGGCGAACATACCGATTGCGGCGGAGCCACAACCAACGCGCATGCGTTCCTCCGTCACGTCATCAATGATCGGGGCCTTGCCGGCCTCAACAATGATCGACACGCCGTCATCAATCGTCAGCTTGACCGGCTTGCAATTGCACAAATCCATCAGGGTCTGACAGGTCACGCGGCCTTCTTTTTTACTGCCGCCGGTCAGATGGGCAACACCGCCGAGGGACATCATTTGTGATCCGTATTCACCTGTCGTGACATGGCCAACGACTTCGCCGTCGACCCGTACTGAGGCGGCTTCATGGCCCAGGTGGCGATCTGTATCGACCTTGATCTTGACGCCGCAGTAGCTGTAGATGCCTTCTGTGACCACGGTCACCATATCCACACCGTCCACCTCGCTGGAGACTATGAAAGGGGCCGGTTTATAGTCGGGATAGGTGGTGCCAGCACCCACAGCAGTGACAAAGGTGTTTTCAGACTGCACCAGATCACCGCTCCATTCCTGATCATTTTTCAGGAAAGGCACCAGGGGTGTGCCGTGGGTTTCGGCCCGTTCAACCACGGTTAGCGGGTCAACGCGGGTCAGCAGGCCATCAACATTTGCATATCGATCGCACGCACCGGGGCGGCCTTGTTTGATGCGACAACGTACCGGGCAGGCATCACAAACGACGAGGTCTTCTTTGTCATCTGGCATCACTAATTCCCTTTCGCCCGCAAAACTGCATTGCGCACTTTTTCTGGCGTTGCGGGCATATCCCGTAAAACCGCACCCGTGGCATGTCGGATGGCATTGAGGATGGCTGGCGCAGTCGGGATCAGAACTTGTTCACCTATGCCTTTGGCCCCGTAAGGACCATGTGCGTTGGGCACTTCAACAAGGATCGATTCCACCTCGGGCACATCGCCAATGGTCGGAATCAAATAATCGTGCAGATTTTCGGTGCGGCCCGGCACAAATTCTTCCATCAGAGCGAGGCCCAGTCCCTGGGCTGCACCGCCTTCGATCTGGCCTTCAATCAGGGTTGGGTTAATGGCTTTGCCCACATCATGGGCGGCCGTCAGCTTGATCAAGCGTACCGTGCCCAGGCGGGTATCGACTTCCAGTTCCATCATATGTGCGCCATATCCAAAAACCGCATAGGGTTCACCCTGGCCATTTTCATCGAGGGCCACGGTAGGTGGATCAAAGGTTCCTTCACCAGTAAAGACAAATCCATCTTCATCCGCCGGCAAGGCAGCCAGATCGATATCATTTCGCCCGGCTGTATCGATGGCGGTAATTTTGCTGCCATTAATGGCGAGGCGCGCATCTTCACTGGCATTGACCATACGCAGGATTTTTTTGCGCAAATCCTGGCCCGCGAGGTATGACGCCTTGCCACTGATAAAGGTTTGGCGTGAGGCTGAGGTTTTACCCGCGTCCGCCGTTAGATCGGTATCACCATAGACAAGAGAAAAATTGAGGATGTCCAGGCCTGCGGCATCAGCACAGATTTGTGTGATAACGGTGTTGGCCCCCTGCCCCACATCCACAGCACCCTGGAACAGAACCACCTGGCCATCATTGCGAATGGCAACCTTGATGGTCGACGGATTGGGCAGCGACGTGTTGCCACAGCCGTACCACATGCCCGCCACACCCACACCGCGTCGCAAGCTGCCATCTGATGCGGCATTGAAACCATCAGCTTCAGACAAGGCCCGGTCCCAATGGGGTTTCAGACTTTGCAGGCAATCCTTGATGCCCACACCTTCGCTGAAGACCTGGCCACAAACCGTCGTTGCACCGTTCACCAGGGCGTTGCGCAAACGAAAGTCCAGCCGATCAATGGCCAGCTTGTCCGCCAGTTCATCAAACAGGGTTTCCTGCACAATGGAAGATTGCGGCACACCAAATCCCCGGAAGGCACCGGACGGCACGCAATGGGTATGCACCGCCTGACTGCGGGCGCGATAGGCATCATATATATAAGGACCCGAGGCATGTACCGGCACCCGATTGCCAACCGTCGGTCCCCACGAAGCATAGGCCCCGGTGTTGAACACGCCGTTGAAATCCATGGATAACAGCTTGCCCTGTTTGTCTGCAGAGATTCTGGCCTTGATGGCTGAAGGATGTCGTTTGGTTGTCGACATCATGGTTTCCTGGCGGCTGTAGGTCATGCGCACAGGGCGATCCAGCAACCAGGCGGCCAGTGCGATATAGGGCTGGACCGAGAGATCAAGCTTGCTGCCAAAGCCACCGCCAACCGCCGTCGGTATGATGCGCACATCTTCTTTGGCGATACCAAGAATAGCTGCCGTGTCATCGCGATCCATATAGGGCGACTGGGTGCAAACATGCATTTCAAGTCGGTCGCCCACACGTTGGGCCAGGCCCGCTTCCGGTTCAATATAACCGTGCTCAACAAAGCCGGTGATGAAATCGCCTTCGGCAATCGTGGCGTCTTTGTGCGCGAAGCCGGCCGCCAGATCACCGCGCTGCACGATGCCGTTCATCAGGATATTTCCGGGCCGGTTGGCATGTATCAGGGGTGCATTGTCAGCCAAAGCCTTTTCCGGCGTCAGGTACGCGGGTCGTTCCGTCCAGGTCACGGGAAAGTCCGACACATCAAACTTGTCCACGGCGTCGGCATCCCCAACCACGGCAGCAATCGCCTCGCCCTTGAAACGGGTTTCAGCCACGGCAAAGACTGGTTGATCGACAGTATCCGGAATAACGCCATGTAAATTTCTGCCCGGAATATCGCTGGCGGTCAGGATTTTGATCAGGCCAGGTGTTGTCACCAGTAACCCGCCTGTATCCCCGAAGGAAAATGACGCCCGATGATAAGGTGAGCGAATAACCTTGAGGACGAGTGCACCTTGTCCAGCAACGTCATCACCAAACAAATCTGTGCCGAGAACCTTTTCTTCACCATCAAGCCGGTTAAGGCGAGTGCCCACTGCCGTGCCGGTTTCAGCCCGCAAAGGTTCGGCATCAAAATCATGGGCAGCCATCACCGCCTGGATGATCTTGCGATATCCTGTACAGCGGCAAAGCACACCGCCCAGCGCGTCTTTTACCTGGGCTTCATCGGGACGGGCGTTTTCCGCCAGCAATGCGGTGGCCGCCATCAACATACCCGGCGTACAAATGCCACACTGGGCGGCGCCAAAATGCAAAAATGCTTTTTGCAGTCGATTGGGAATGCCCGCTTCAGCCAATCCCTCCACGGTCTGGATTTGCGCACCCTGCAACCGCCCGACAGGTACCATGCAGGCACAAACCGAAAGGCCATCGGCCAACACCGTACAGGCCCCGCAGTCGCCCGCATTACAACCTATTTTGGTGCCGGTCTGACCAAGGTCTTCGCGCAGCACTTGTGACAGCCGACGCGTGGGATCAACGGAAACTGAAACCGGTTTTCCGTTCAGGGAAAAGTCGACAGACCCACTCGTACCAGGTGATGTCATAACAGACCCTCCGTACAGGCCGAAAGGCTGCGCCTGGTATATTCCAACGCTGCCGCCAGGCGATAATCAGCCGACGCCCGAATATCATCGATGGGCGCAAGGATGGACAGATGGTCGGGCCGCACGACAGCACTGGTCGTTGTCAAGGGTTGCCCAACGAGTGCCGCTTCAAGATCGGCAAGACGGCACGCCACCTCGGAACAGGCGCCAACCGAAACCCGGGCCTGGGTGATAATGCCGGAATCGTCTGCTTCCAGCAAAGTCGCCACCATGACGTAGGAGATAACCAGATATTGCCGGGAGCCCAGTTTCATAAAATGACTGTTTGCCGCTTCTGCATCATTCGGGATCAAAATGGCGGTCAGCATTTCATTTGGCTCCAGCGCCGTGCGCCTGTTGCCAAGGATGAACTGATCCAGCGGTAAAACACGCTGGCCGTTCGCAGCGGAGATTTCGACTTGCGCATTCAGGGTCAACAGGGGCGGCACGCCGTCCGCCGCGGGCGAGGCATTGCAAAGATTGCCTGCAACGGTCGCCACATTCTGTATTTGCAAAGCCCCCACTTCACGCGCCGCCAGTTGCAGGCCGCGGAATTTATTTGGCAGCTCCGCCCGGGCAATATCTGTCCAGGTGGCAAGGGCACCAATGCGGGTGTGTTTGGTTTCCCGGGCGATGCCGCGCAAAGCTTGCAGGCCGGAAATATCCATGACGTCGTCGCGCACAGGCTGATCAGCCAGGGCGGGGTAAAAATCCGTGCCGCCCGCAACGATCCGATAATTTTTTTCAGCTAGTCCGGCGGTCGCCTCAGCAACCGTATCCGGCAGGAAATAACGCAACAGAACTTCCCTCCCAGTCAATGTATTAATCATTAGTATGCAAACGGTATTTGGGAGTCAAGATATTTGTCTTTTGCCGCCTCGTCAGGTCTCAATTACCGCCCTATGATCACGGCAAATGACGAAACAGGAACAAAAAAATATTCTTGTCACCGGCGGGGCCGGGTATGTCGGCAGCCATTGCGCCAAGGCATTGGCCAAGGCAGGTTATGCGCCCGTCGTGTTTGATAATTTCAGCACCGGCCATCGGGACTTTGTTCGCTGGGGACCGGTCATCGAGGGCGACGTGCGGGATGCGGTCGCCTTAAAAGATGCTGTCGCACAAACCCGGCCCATCGCCGTGATGCACTTTGCCGCCCTCTCGCTGGTGGGCCAATCGGTAGAACAACCGGATTTGTACAAACAAGTTAATTGTGGTGGCACCCGGAATTTGCTGGACGCCATGACGACATCTGAATTCTCTGGCAACGTTCCGCCCCTGGTGTTTTCATCAACCGCCGCAATCTTTGGCGAACCGGACGTCGATCTGATTGACGAAGCCGCCGGCAAAAAGCCTGGCAACCCCTATGGCGAAACCAAGCTTGCCTGTGAAGAAATGATCCAGGCGTCCGGCGTGGACCACGGCTTGCGCTCGGCCTGTTTGCGGTATTTCAACGCGGCGGGAGCAGACCCGGATGAAGAAATCGGTGAACATCACAATCCTGAAACCCATCTCATTCCAATCATCCTGGATGCGGCCCTGGGTAGACGAGACGGGATCCGGATTTTTGGCAATGATTATGCAACCGCCGACGGCACCGCCGTGCGTGATTATATTCACGTCTCGGATTTGGCCCGGGCCCATGTAGCGGCGCTCGATCATTTACTGAAAGACGGAAAATCCCTGGCGCTTAATCTCGGGACCGGCACGGGTGCCTCAGTGCGCGAAGTGATCGATGCCGCCAGTCGGGTGACGGGGTCAACAATTCCAACGACCGATGCAGCCAGACGTGCCGGTGATCCACCCCGCCTGGTGGCCGATCCGTCATTAGCGTATAAATTACTTTCCTGGCAAGCTGTGCGCAGCGATATCGAGACGATTGTCACTGATGCCTGGGCCTGGCACCGAAAGCGTTTCACACCTGAAATAACGTCCTGAATCCATAAAAAACGGCAGCATTTGCGACAAAATGATCCCAAAAAGGGTCTCAATTGCTACAAAATGCCGCCGCTTTTCCTTATGGAATCAGGCTTGATATTCGCTTCAGTATTCGATGACCAGCTTGCCGAATACCTGGCCGGTTTCGATGATCCGGTGCCCGTCTTTCAGCACATCGGCCGAAAAACCGTTCAAAGTTTGGCGCAGGGTCGAACGGATATCGCCACTCTCCACCAGATCCGCGATACGGTTCAGAATATCGTGCTGGCGGGCCACATCATCGGTGCCAAACATGGAACGGGTAAACATCAATTCCCAATGCAGGGAAGCCGATTTTCCTTGCAGACTGGTGACATCGATCAGATCGTCGGTTTCAACGATGCAGCCCAGCTTGCCTTGCGGTGCTACCAGCGTCGACATGGCGTCCCAGTGCTGCGAGGTGTCGGCGTAATTGGCAATATATTCAACGGTTTCAAAGCCTTTGCCCTGAACCTCAGCGACCAGATCACGGTGATCAACAATTTCATGGGCGCCCATTTCCCGGCACCATTCTGCGGTTTCCGGCCTTGACGCGGTGGCGATTACCGTCAGGTCTGTCAGTTTGCGGGCCAACTGGATTGTCAGCGATCCCACACCACCGGCACCGCCGATGACCAACAAGGATTTGCCCTTGCCGCTGCTTTCGGCAATACCGAAGCGGTCAAATAACATCTCGAACGATGTCAGTCCGGTCAGCGGCATGGCCGCGGCTTCGGCCCAGGAAAGGTTCGACGGCTTGCGGCCCACGACACGCTCGTCGACCAGTTGGCGCTGGGCGTTGCTGCCGGGGCGGTTTGCATCTCCGGCGTACCAGACCTCATCGCCAACAGCAAAGTTTGATACGTCCGATCCAATCGCCGCCACAACACCAACAGCGTCGTAACCCAACACCAGCGGGGTTTCGTGCGGGGCATCAACGGCTGTGCGAAGGCGTCGTTTGGCATCAGCCGGATTAACGGAAACAGCTTTGACATCAACCAGTAAGTCGCGGCCAACCGCTACGGGATCTGGCGTATCAAATTCAAACAGGCTTTGCGCTTCGTCAACGGCAAGAGAGTGGGTGAAACCAATGGATTTCATATCAACGGTCCTTGTTTTGCACCGGTTTTCAAGGCGTTTGCCTGTGTCAGAAAAGGCCGGAATACTGTGGTTACATATTTCCAAAAATACTATTTATTAGAAACTTCAATTAATAAATAGTATTTATTATCGCAAATTACAAGTCCGTTTTTAACCAATTCCTAAATCGCGAAGCCACCCAGTTTGGTTTCAAGATATTCAGCCATACCTTCACGACTGCCCTCGCGGCCAAGACCACTGTCCTTCATGCCGCCAAACGGTGCCGATGCGGCGCTGGGGTTAATATCGTTCACCCCGATAATGCCAAATTCCAGCGCTTCAAACATGCGCATGGCGCGTGAGATATCGCGTGTGTAAACATAAGCCGCGAGGCCATAATTTGTATCATTTGCCATTTTCAGCGCTTCCTGATCATCGTCAAAGGTGATGATCGGGGCGACCGGTCCAAAAGTTTCCTCGCGGTAGATCAACATGTCCGGCGTCACACCCCTAAGCACCGTTGGTGCATAAAAGAATCCTTTTTCCAGTCCGTTGGAAAGCAACCGATTACCGCCGCAAACGACTTCAGCTCCCTTGGCGACGGCATCATCGACCTGGGCAGAAACCTTGGCAACGGCGCGCTCATCAACAAGTGGTCCGATGGTCACACCATCTTCCATGCCTGAGCCCGCCTTCATGTTCGCGACCCGCGATTGCAGGGTATCGACAAAGGCATCGACTTTGGACTGGTGCACAAATATACGGTTAGGACTGATGCAAGCCTGGCCGGTGTTCAGAAATTTCACCAACTGCACGCCCTTGGCCGCGTGTACCGGGTCAGCGTCATCAAATACCAGAAACGGCGCATGGCCGCCCAATTCACAGGACACACGCTTCATGTTGCCGGCAGCTTTGCCAGCCAGCATCTTGCCGACAGCGGTCGAGCCGGTGAAGGTGAGTTTCCGCACCAGGGGGTTGGAAACAAATTCTTCGCCCACCGGTGCTGGATTGCTTGTTGTTACAAGGTTGATGACACCGTCAGGCAGGCCAGCTTCTGTCAATATTTCGAAAACCTTGATTGCACACAGCGGTGTGGCCTCAGCCGGTTTTAATACAACGGTACAGCCCGCAGCCAACGCCGGGCCCACTTTTCGGGTAATCATGGAAACGGGGTAATTCCACGGCGTAATCGCGGCAACCACACCAACCGGATAATGAGATACAATAAAGCGTTGATCGGCCCGGGCCGAGGGGATGGTTTCCCCATAGCTTCGCTTTGCTTCTTCGGCGAACCAAAGCAGAAAATCAGCTGCATACTGAACTTCGGTCGTCGCCGCACGCAGCGGTTTTCCCTGCTCCAGCGTCATCGTCCGGGCCAGGTCCTCCTTGCGCTCCAGCATCAGTTGCCAGGCCTTGTAAAGGATTGCAGATCTGGCATGTGCAGTAGTTTTTGACCAGGAACCAAAGGCAGCCGCAGCCGCTTCAATGGCGGATCGGGCAGATGCTGCATTACCATCCGGCACTTGCCCCACCACGTCTCCATTTGCCGGGTTAATAACGTCAAACAAAGCGCCTTCAGGGGCTTCGGTCCAATTTCCGTTGATCAGCATACTACCTGCATCCTCTTCTATATTCAGAACCTGTGTTTTCCCACGAAAAACCACCTGCTGACAACGGGACCAGCAAATAAACCGACATCAACAATAAATGTATGGAATATCTGGGTTTTTCAACAGATCAAGAGCAACAGGCGTTCCAGATAGATCTTAGAAAACGCTTTAGCTCCTGACTAAATTGCCCAGCGCCGTTTCAAGGTCTGCTATCGAGAAGGGCTTGGCAATCATTTGAATGGAATGGTCGACAATCGAATTTCCGTGGCTCAATTTGTCGGGATAGCCTGACGTCAGCAACACATTGTACTTTCGACCCGATTCTCCCAGCTTTTTGGCAAGGTCAAATCCACTCATGCCGCCTGGCATCACAACATCGCTGAAAACCGTATTTATGTCTGGCCGCTGAGAAAGAATCTCCAAGGCATTGCTGGCATTTTCAGCTTCAACAAATTCGTAGCCAAACACCTCAAGCATGGCGCAGGTTGTATCCCTGACCTCTTTATTGTCTTCAACAACAAGAATTGGTCCGGAAATTACGACGACCTCAGGTTGCTGTGACGATTGTTCCGGATCGTTCCCGGCGATCAAATCAGGTGTCGCGTCGTCATCGACCGCCGATTTCGTAACCGGCAACAATATGCTGACACGCGTGCCGACGCCAACTTTACTGTCAATCCTGGTCAAGCCACCTGATTGGCGGCTAAAGCCGTAGACCATGCTCAAACCAAGTCCGGTTCCTTCACCGACAGGCTTGGTTGAGAAAAATGGATTGATCGCATTTTCAAGAATCTCCGGCGTCATACCCTCACCATTGTCAGAAACTGAAATCTCAACAAACGATCCAGCGGCAACAATATCATCATCGACCACTTCATCTTCCGCAATTTCCGTCTCGGCAACCTTGATTGACAACTCCCCACCAGCGGGCATCGCGGCCCTGGAGTTTACGCAGAGATTGATGATGGCATTTTGCAAGGCATGCGCGTCAACATTGACCAGAGGTGTAACGCCTGACACAAGAATATTCCAATGAATATCTTCACCAAGTGTTCGTTGTAGCAATGCCTCTATTTCAGAAATCACTTTGCCGGGCCGCACAACAGTCGGGCTAAGGTTTTGCTGTCGCGAGAAAGCCAGAAGCTGAGAAGTCAAACTTCCACCGCGGTCCACAGCTTCTTCAATTTGGCGAATCCATTTACTTAGTGTGCTTTCTTTACCATGCAGTTCTTCCAGCATGGTTGTGGCACCGGAAATAATCTGCAGCAGATTATTAAAATCATGTGCAATGCCGCCAGTCAGCTGGCCCACTGCTTCCATTTTTTGGGATTGCGATAGTTGGTCCTGAGCTTGCATCAGCAAGGTGACATCTTGTCCAATACAGACCAAGCCTGCAATTTTGTTATCTTCACCGCGACGCGCAGAGGTACTGAACAAGACAGTTGCATACTCACCAAATTTTGTGCGCAGTGTAATCTTTGCATTATTGGTGTGGGAGTCCCCAAGGTTGTCAACCAGCATTTCCTTGACTTGTTGTTGCATATCTTCGGTGACAAGACGCTCAACAAAATTGCTCTGCAGGACCTCACTTTTTTCATAACCAGTGATGTTTTCAGCTGCCTTGTTCCAGTCCGTAATATGGAATTCACTGTCCAGTGAAATGATCGGTGCATTGGCAGTCTGGATAAGTTCGCGAAGATAGTTTTCCGACTCTTGAAGTAGTTTTTCACTTCGCTGCAGGTCCAAAAATGCTTCTTTTTGCCTGGTGATATCCAGACTGATCGTTCCAATAAATCTTTTGCCACCGAAGATTACAGGGAACTTGATATTCTCGACGAAAAGCGGCCTGCCGTCTGGCCAGGTCATTTCTACTTCTTCACTTGATACGTTGCCATCCCGCAGAAGCTTTGCATCATGCGCCTGAATTATCTTTGCAGTTTCAGAATCAAACAGATCGAAAGCAGTGAGGCCAATCGCATTTTCTGTTTTTTCCTTGTAACGCAATCTGAATTGTTTGTTTACATAGGTGAAGCGCCCGTCTTCTTCCTTGATATTGAGAGCCGCAGGCAAGTTTTCCTGAATGGCTTGCAACATGGCTTCGCTTTCTCGCAAGCGGGCTTCACGTTGCTCCAGTTCGAACTGCGCTTCCCTTCGCGCCGTCGTATCAACTGCGACAATCTGCATGGCAGAATTGCCTTCCCACTGGATCTGTTGCCCGCGAATATCCAACCAAACAGTTCCGCCGTCCTTGCGCACACCCCGATGATCATGATCCCAGGTTTGCTCGCTCCCCAAGGCCACAGAGGTGGTTGCCTTTTTATATGCTTCTCGTTCATCGTCCGGCAACAGGGACAGGATGCTTTCGAGAGTACATATCTCTACTGCATCAGCATATCCGTGCATGCTTGCGAATGCTTGATTGGCAAACAGGGGTTGGTAATTCGCGTGAACGACGATGCCTTGAAGTGAACTTTCGAACAATGCACGGTAACGTGCTTCACTTTCTCGCAAGGCAGCACTTTGTTCTTCTTTTTCCCGCCGTTTTTCGCCTTCCAGCAATAATTTCTTGACAACTTCAGGCAGCTTTTCAAGAAAGATATTTTGGTTGTCTTTGACCAGATATTCAGCGATACCCAAACTGAGAGCATTTACAGCGGTTTGCTCGTCACCGCGACCCGTTACCAAAACAACGGCCTGATCAGGATTGTTCTCCAATAGCTCGCGGGCAATATCAATTCCGGTCATATCCGGCAAGTGGTAGTCCAGGACAACAACGTCGTAGGGATTGTCGTTAAATTTCTCAAGGCCTTCACGTCCCGTTGCTGCCAAATCTATATCGAGGCCAAGACGGGCCATGACCTTCTGGAACAAAATCCCAAGGTATTGGTAGTCCTCCACATAAAGAACTCTTGATTTGGCTTGCAGCACGAACGGTTCCCTTCTTGCACCAAATTCCAATTGATCAACATGAATTGCACCACCATCACGTTGACTACACTGACAGTCACAAATCCTGATACGAGTATCAGCAGCAATTGTTTCAGAAGAATGTCATTTTTAAGTCAATTTGTAACAATTCTATCTATTTGGCGTTACAAACAATAGCAGAATGACCTGTTGGCTTTGCAATTCAATATTATGCTCTGCCGTAGCAGGCATGTCTGACTGCTATCAGTCGTTGCCTGGTTTCAGCAGTGTCGGAAATGGTCTGACCTGCTCAAAAGCGGCGGCTGCCGCCAAAATGCGAAACTCGGCAAACCTGGGGCCAACAATTTGCAGGCCGACAGGGAGTTGCCTTGAATCAAGTCCAGCCGGAACGGAAGCTGCGGGCAACCCTGTCAGGTTGAACGGGACGGTATATGGAACCGCATCATTCCAGCGATCGAATGTTTCGGAATGGTAGATAACATCGGCTTTGGGCGCAGTGGATGGCATGGTCGGGGTCATTAACAAATCATGATTTTCGTAAAAACGGCTGAATTCTTCTGCCAGCGTTACCCTCGCCGCAAGTCCCTTGTAATACCCTTCCAGATCAACTGATAAACCTCGTTCGGCAAGTTTCCTGAAACCAGGGTCCAGGTGATCCCGCATGCCAACCGGTACATTGCGATAAATAGCTGCAAATCCGGCAACCCAATAGTCTTCAAACCTGGGGCGCAAGGGCTCAATGATGTCGTCGACGATCTCAACGTGAGCACCCAGATCAGCGAAGGTATCAATGGCTTTTGCAACAATCCCGGCAACTTCTGGCGTCACTTTGGCCCCGCCCAGAGATGGACTGTATCCAATACGTAAACCCTTTACGCGACGTGACAGTTGATCGAGGTAGTCCACTTTTTCCGGCGGCAAGGCATACCAGTCGCGATAATCCGGTCGTGTAATGACATTCAACATGCGGGCCGCGTCAGCAACGTTACGCGACAGAGGGCCACTGCTGACCAATGTCGAATAAGCACTGTCCTGAGGCCAGGAAGGCACCCGGCCGAATGTCGGTTTAATGCCGAACAAACCGCAATAACTGGCAGGTATTCGTATCGAACCGCCGCCATCTGTCCCCAGGGCCAGGGGCCCGAGACCGGCAGCGACGGCAGCTCCTGCCCCGCCACTGGAACCTCCAGGGGAATAATCCGGGTTCCACGGGTTTCGGGTGACGCCACTTAAAGGACTGTCTGTTATTCCCTTCCAGCCAAATTCAGGAGAAGTAGTTTTTCCAAACAATACAGCCCCTGCTTCACGTAACCGGGCAACGGCAGGCGCATCAACATCCCAGGCCTGATCAGCGTCCGTCGTCAGCGACCCTTGCCGGGTTGGCCAGCCTTTTGTCAGGATCAGTTCCTTGATACTGACCGGCACACCATCAAGATCGCCCATCGGTTTACCGCGGTGCCATCGTGCTTCACTGGCACGTGCCTGTGACAGGGCGGCTTCCTGGTCCAGCACCTGGAAAGCATTCAGAACCGGTTCCTGTTTTTCGATACTCACAAACAGATCCTCAGCAACTGTCACTGGAGACAAGTCGCCGCTGGCATAAAGAGCCATCATTTCACCGGTGTCGAGGTTCGTTGTCGTGCCCGTCATGCCGCCATACCTTCCAGAACTGCCATCAGGTTTTTGCCTTCCGGATCAGCCAAAGCTGCCGTTCTGGCGGCATAAATATCTGCGGCCAATTGGTCAGTAAACTTGTCGCCCGTAACGGCAGGCACAACGAGTTGATTCATGATGGCACTATAGCTTCTAACGCCGCGCTTGTGGGTATCGCCATACCCTTTGATCAAACTGGAACATTCCGAGACTTGCATGGCAGCCTTGTGACTTGTCTCCATGGCTTTGCCAACGTACGCCAACCAGTTCGTGATCGCTTGTTCTTCTGTTTTGAAACGAAGGGTCGACCGACGGATGCGTCTCAATCCTGACAAAACCCGAATTCGCAGATATCCCGAAACAGAGGTTGTTTCGATCAACATGGGCCACGATTTTTGCGCAAGTCCAGGATTGCGCTCTGCCAGGGATTGAAGCCAACGCCCCAGCCCTGCGGGCAAGGCATCACTGATTTCAGATAGTCGCGGTTTGAAGAATTCCCTGACCTTGATTGGCTCACCGGTTTGAGCGCGAGCTTCCTTCCTGATTCGCATCAGGCGGTCTGGGTGGGCTTTCACCTGGGCAACACGGTAAACATCCTCATAGGCCATCCGGACGGCGAGATTTCGGCCGACACTGACTAAAAGTTCCTGATCACCTTGCGCGAAAGGCTTCAGTTTTTCGAGATAGGCTGTCGCATAAGCGATATCCTGATAATCAATCAGTCGAGTAGTCGCATGTATCAGGGTTTGATGCGCCGCCAGAGGAAAATCATTGCTGATCGCATGCGACAGCGCAGAATGGACGGCGACCGAAGCCTCAGTAACTTCATCGGAATTTGCGCGGGTTGTGGCTGCGTCAAGTCCGGCTTTAAAGCCCCGCAGGTTTGCTTCAACAGCCTTGCCTTCAGCCTGAATGCCATCTTCAAAAACATTTCTAGTAATTGGCAAGACACCGGCACCGCATATGGCCCCCAGCATAACGGCATTGATCACCGCGCCACTTTTGCTTGAGGCTTCGCGCATATCGACGACAACGGCTCTTTTCGCGCGCTCTTTAATGGCTTTTTTTATCGGCGCGACATCTGCACGACCATCCCCCATCGCCAGTTTTTCATGCGTAGTGAAAACACGATGATTTGACGCAATCAAGGTCGTGCGATCAGGCGTGACATAGCCTGCTTCGATCATGCGACCCGTTTCAACATATTCTGTTGCCGCCAGAATATCTATTTCACCAATGGCCGGGGCCAATGCCAGCACCGGTTTTGTGGCCCCCACAGACAAGACCTCTGGCCAAATTTCTATATAATATGTGGTTGCACCTGTGCGCTGGGCCACTCCGGGGATGGAGGTTGCTTGAACCGGCAAACCGCAGCTTCTCGCGGCGTTGACGATCCAGCTGGTTAACACACCACCACCTTCGCCGCCCATGGCTGCAATCAAAAGGGTAATCGGGCGAACAGTACTTAGTTCCATCACGCTCCGCCTCCCAAAAATCCGATTGCGCCGCGTCGAACGGTTGCAAGCATATTCTCGAAAACTCCTGGATTGGTCACTTTTTCGATTTGGTAAAAGGAAGGGCAAAGCGTTGCTGCGTGGGAGACTTCACCGCACATTCCACAGCCAACGCATGTGGGCTCAATCGTCGCGACCGGATCAGATTTGAGCGGATTTGGATTGTCCTTGATACCAAGACTGGGGCAACCTGAAAGTCGAATGCAGGAATGATCGCCTGAGCAAATTTCATCATCGATGCCAAATCGCGGCGTGACAACGCGTTCGCCCCGTTCCAGTTTTCCGGCATTTTCACCCCGCAGTCGTCGTTGCCGCGCAAGCTGACATTCACCATCGGCGATAATGACCTTCAGGCCCGGTACGTCCGTCGTCAAAGCTTCCCGCAAAGTATCGACCATTACAGATACAGAATATGTCCGGATCGTCTTCATCCACGGAACACCCAACCCTTTCAATGTCTTGGCGATGTCCATACCCGGCGGCTCCTTGTGACGGCCGGCGGCACTGTTGGGGATAAATTGCTGGCCGGTCGCAGACGTATAGCCGTTCTGCATGATGATCAGAATAGAATCACCAGCGTTCAACATGGTGCTGACGACACCGCTGGTCAGGCCGTTATGCCAAAAGCCACCATCCCCCATAATGGATATAGAGCGCCGTTCCTGAAAAGGGGCAACTGCGGCGGCACTGGCCAGCGACATGCCGTAACCAAGAATGGAATTCCCCATGGAAAATGGTTCAAAGGTCGCAAAGGCGTGACAGCCGATATCAGCCGCGATATGCACCTTCCCTGTTTCCTGCTCGATGATCTTGATCGCCGAAAAAACCGGGCGTTCCGGGCAACCCGTGCAGAACTGGGGAGGTCTGGGCGGTGATGGCTGACCAAGGGCTACCTTACCGCCCATGCGCGCATCATCGCTACGAGCGACCAGGTCCTGTATATGGGACTTGTGAATGCCCGTCGGCATGGCCAGCTCGAAAAATGAAACCAGCCCCTGCTGCAAAACATCAGCTGTATATTCGCCAGCCGCCGGCAGGATGTCCTTACCGTGTAGTTTGGTTGAAAGGTCAGCCTTGCGCAGCAGGGAGCTAACCTGATGTTCCATAAATTCGGGATTGCCTTCCTCGACCATCAGAACAGCATTTTTACCGGCACAGAAATCCGTTATCTGATCCGGCACCAGCGGATGGGTCACATTCAACACCAACACGGGTATCTTGCTGTTTCCGAAAGCATCGGCTAACCCCATGACCTGCAAGCGTCGCATGAGGATATTGTAAATCCCTCCCTGGACGATGATGCCGACCGATTTTTGCTCACCTTCGATCAGTTCATTCAGGCCATGTTCAACGATGTAGCGCTGTGCGGCCGGCAAGCGGGCAGAGACTTTCAGCTTTTCATGACTGAAGGTCACGGGTGGATGCGCCAGACGGTCATAGTCAAACACCGCCGGATCGGTGAAACGGTTTTTGGTGCCAACTTTCGGTGCGCGATTATTTTTGGCTATGAATTCTCCCTGGACATGGCAGGACCTGATACGTAGCTGCATCATCACAGGCGTATTGGAGGCTTCGGATAGCTCGAATGATTGCTCCACCATGTCGACGATATTCTGCAAATCCGGTCTGGGATCAAAAAGCCAGATCGTCGACTTCATGGCCATGGCGAGGGTACGCTCCTGGATGATGCTGGCGCCTTCACCGTAATCCTCGCCAACAACAATCAATGCCCCGCCCATGACCCCCGGTGAGCACAGATTGGACAAGCCATCAGCCGCAACGTTGGTACCTACGATGGACTTCCAGGTCACGGCACCGCGTAAAGGATAATTAATTGATGCGCCCAGCAAGGCGGCTGCCGCCGCTTCACTGGCGCAGGTTTCTACATGCATACCCAGTTCAGTCATCAAGTCTTCGGCATCTACCAGCACATCAATCAAATGTGAAACAGGTGCTCCTTGATAGCCGCCAACATAGGCCACACCTGACTGCAGCAAACCTTTGGTAACAGCGAGGATGCCTTCGCCAAAAAATACCTCCCCCTCGCCCGCGCGAAGTTGTTGTACTTCCTTGGCAAAAGACCGTTCAGCACCCATGGTTAAATTCCGTTCTGTATTATTTACGAATTAGTCTGCTGGCAAAACACAAATGCTGGCATTGCCAGATCCGGAACTTTGTCCGTAGGGACCCCATTGTTTGCCACGGACACGACCAGTATCCCCGGCCATGGCAGCAGTTGCCCCCAACATCCCGGCAAGGGGTCGCCCCCCCATTTCGGTGACAACATCGTGAGCATAAGCAGGCAGCCAATCAATCAACGCATCTATTTCGCCGTCACAGAACATGGAAATCAGCTTTTTATCTGTATCCATATGCTCCTGTGATGGCCACAAATGGGGCCCACGGACAACTTTGTGAGCGAGGGCGCAACTGCCCAGGTAAACAACTTTTTTGCCCTCCTTGACTGCGGCCTCATGTACAAGTCCACCAACCCTGATGTTTTCATTCAGATCAGAACATATGACGGATGGCAGCAAGACGACCGGGATCGTTGCTTCCGGGTCGAGATAATGCAGCGGCACATATGAGGCATAATCCCATTTGAAATGGGGTGAATCCATCAAACCAACAGCCAGGCCTGCCCCTTTGAGCGCATCGACAACGGCCTGTCCGAATTCTGGATCACCATCGTATTTGTAAGGGGAGCCGGGAATAAGGTCTGGTGCTTCGTCGGCGATGCAAACACCTTCATGGATTTTGTTAACAGTCACGTACCAATTAAATGTGCTGACCCAGTGGCTGGACTGCAAGACAATTACATCTGGTTTGAGCGCGCGTAGTTCTTCACCAAGATCGCGTTGTCCCTGGATAAGTGGACGGACAAAATCCGGTGCGGATTCCTCAACGCCCATGCGAGGTGTATGGGGCACGATTGCGCTTGCGACTACTCCACTGGTCATAATTCCTGTCCTTGATTCAATGATCCGGTTTAACTCAGCGCGACCTTCACTTCTTCGGGGATGGGAGCCGTTACAATTTTTTTGCCGGCCCCCGGATCACCCTCGCTCCAGATGCGCTTTTCCCAACCTTCAACTGCCAGCTTGCCGTCTTTCATAAAGCGGTGGGACACAGTTAGTGATTTGGTTCCCCATTCGGAAACGCCGACTTCGATACTCATTTTGTCACCAAAAAAGCCTGGAATGCGATATTCCGCATGTGTGGCTACCAAAGGTAATCCGGGGGGGCCAAATTTTTCTCGAATTTCCGTCCAACCGTAACCTGCACTGTCAAACAAATGAAAGGTTGCTTCGTCCATCCAGCGGTAATAGTTCGGATAAAATACAATGCCGGCAGGGTCACAATCGCCCCACTCAACGGAGATTTGATGTATATGGATTTTCATTTTGTATTTCGGAAGGAAATTATTGGGGAATTAGCTATTCAAGAGTATCCGGCACTCATCCTGCGAGCAACAATGCTTTGTCGATAAAATAGATTATCATTTGGTTTGGTCTGTGCGGCTCTTTTGAAAACGCAGCGCGGCATCAAGGCCTTGAATAGTAATGAAAATATGGAACAAACCCAGGAAGATTTGGGGGCATCATTCCGATTATTCGCAAGCCCTGCAATCTACAAGAAATCAGAGATGCCCTGGCTGACCTTCCAGAATAGTCCAGACAGTATTTACAGCGGATCAACGCCGGGTATATCGCTGGCTGGGGTCGGCAATCCATGTGTTTCCGGGTCTGGTGTTCCATAATTCAAAAAACTGTCCGGCAAGGCTGCGCCCCAATAAACGCCTGTACCGCGTTCTTGTTCGTTCCAGATGACAGGTTGCCAGTCTGGTGCAAAAACCAAAAACCCGCTTGAGTAGATTTCGATGCGGTTGCCACCGGGTTCAAAGGAATAGAGATAGAAGGCCTGGGAATTATTATGACGCGATGGCCCTGCCTCGATTTCGATTCCATTTTCCATAAGGATATCGGCCGCCCGCAACACATCTTCTCGATTATCGACCCAGAACGAAACATGATGCAATCGACCGCTCAAGCCTTTGACATCGGCAACATAAGCCATTTCATGATGAACGGCAGTTGAACTCATCCACGAGCCGACTTCAAATTTACCCTCGTCGAAAAGCACTTGTTCACGCAGTTGCAAACCCAGATTTTCCTGGGCGAATTCACGATTGGGTCCGACGTCTTTACAAAGCAAGGCCAGATGGTCTGTCCGCCGCACACCGACGCCGCGACCGGGGTATTTCATGGGTAGATTTTTCAGGGTTGATCGCTTGTCATCCGGTGCAATGTAGCGGTCTTCCTCGTAGTAAATTTCCTGCTTGTGTCCATCCGGATCAAAAAACTGATAAGCGCGACCATGGCCAAAGTCCCCATTGCTCCAACCAAGGCCAAGACCGGTTTTCTCAATCTCCGCCGCCCTGCGTTCCAATGCCTGGGGGCTGATGGCACGCCAACCCACATGGCCGACACCTGGCTTGTCAGATTCGGATAACTTCAAGGTTGTTGAAGCATTGTCTCCGTACCCCCGCAAATAGACTGACTGTCCCTCGCGGTGCACACATTCCATGCCCAGCAGCTCTGTGAAATAGCGGAAACTTTCGTCAGGCTTGGGTGAGAGCAATTCGATATGGCCCAGATGGGCTATGTCACGCATCGGTTCAGTATGGGTCATGTCGGCCTCTTTTGATCAGACCGATCTATTGAAAATGAAAACGACCCCGGCAACGACGTGGTATATTGTCGCAGATATCGCGCCTGCGTGATACTTGTTGCTCAGGCCTCTACCTGAAACGACACACTGCCAAGTCCCTGAACTGTATTCCGGATGCTCATGCCCGCAGCCAGAGGTTCGGCGGCCGTCGCCCCACCTGCCATCACAATGTACCCGGCTTCCAGACGTTCGCCCCATTGGGACACCATGCGGGCCGCCGCGACCAGCGACCGCACCGGATTGCCCAGGATCGCAGCACTGGACCCGATTTGCCGGGCTTGCCCATCAATTTCCATGACCATGCCCGCATTTGCGATATCGCTGTCCGGTGCACACCAATTCCCAATCACAAACCCGGAAGATGAACAATTGTCTGCAACAACATCTGCCCAGGTAAATTTGAAATCCTTGTAGCGGCTATCGATGATTTCCATGGCAGGCGCAACAGCTTCCACAGCGTTCATAGCTTCAACGGCACTGACATCCCCTGACAGAGGCGCACCCATCAAAAAAGCAATTTCAGGCTCCACCCGGGGGTGCACATATTTCGACATGGATGTGAAACCGCCTTCTTCGACCCGCATGCCATCTGTTAAGCGACCCCAGATGACCTCTTCCACATTCACCTGAATCATTTTGGCCCGACTGGTCAGGCCCATCTTCACGCCAACACGTTTTTCACCACGTGAAAGGCGCCTCGCCATGGCGAGGGCCTGCACGGCATAACCGTCTTCTGGCGTCAAATCCGGTGTATCAATAGTCAATTGCGGTACCGCAGTTGCCGTTCGCGCAGCTTCATCAACAATTTCCGCCAGGTTTCCAAGATTACTCATGTTGTTGCCTCTTCAGAATTTTCAGCGCCCGCTTCTTGCCTGCTCTTCACCAGGTCCAGTGCCACATCGACAATCATGTCTTCCTGGCCACCGACCATGCGACGACGCCCCAGCTCTACAAGCATTTCACGGGTATCAATGCCATAGGTTTCAGAAGCATTTTCGGCATGACGCAAGAAGCTGGAATAGACTCCAGCATACCCCAGCGACAAACTTTCACGGTCAACCCGCACAGGACGATCTTGTAATGGACGAACAAGATCATCCGCCGCATCCATCAATTTGTAGAGATCACACCCACTTTCGATACCCATGCGATTGAATACCGCAATCAGAACTTCAAGCGGTGTATTGCCGGCACCAGCCCCGTTCCCGGCCAGCGAAGCATCAACTCTTGTCGCGCCATTCTGGACAGCTGACACAGAGCTGGCGACACCAAGCGAAAGATTGTGGTGGCAATGGATACCAATACCCGTTTCAGGCTTCAATGCATCCCGAAAAATTCGCACTCGCTCCGCCACTTCATCCTGCAACAAGGCTCCGGCGCTGTCGGTTACATAAACACATTCAGCACCATAAGATTCCATCAACAATGCCTGGGCTAAAAGTTCCTGTGCAGGAATCATATGGGCCATCATCAAAAATCCGACCGTATCCATACCCATTTCGCGGGCCGCTTCAATATGTTGTTTCGAAACATCAGCTTCGGTGCAGTGCGTGGCAATACGGACACTGCGGGCACCGGCGTCATAGGCCGATTTCAGGTTTTCAATCGTGCCGATCCCGGGGATCAGCAAAACAGTAACCTTCGCCTGTTCAACGACATCGGCAACGGCGGCAATCCAGTCATTGTCAGAATGCGAGCCGAAACCATAGTTGAAGGAGGTGCCCGTTAAACCGTCGCCATGGCAAATCTCGATGGCATCCACATGCGCTTCATCCAGCGCCCGCGAAATTGACTGCACTGTGTCCAGATCAAACTGGTGACGCACAGCATGCATCCCATCCCGCAGGGTTACATCCTGGATATATATTTTATCAGGCGTTTGAGTTGCATTCATGATCAGGCAGCCTTTTCATCAAGCTTGGTTTCAACCCAGCGTTCAGCGGTTGCCAAAGCAGATGACGTCATGATGTCAAGATTTCCGGCATAGGCGGGTAAATAGTGTGCAGCGCCTTCAACCTCCAGAAAGACCGTTGTTTTCAGTCCAGCCGTCTGACCGACATCAGGAATGTTGAGTTTTTGATTATCGCCAAAATGTTCAAACTGAACTTCCTGTTTCAAACGATACCCTGGAACATATTTTTGAACTTCAGCAACCATAGTCTGGATGGAATCCCGGATCGCGTCTTCGTTGCCACCCTGGCTGAAGGTGTACACTGTGTCTCGCATGATCATCGGGGGCTCGGCCGGGTTCATGACAATAATCGCCTTGCCCCTTTCGGCACCGCCCACGGTTTCAATGCCTTTGGCTGTGGTCACTGTAAACTCATCAATATTTGCTCGGGTACCTGGTCCTGCCGATTTTGAAGAAATAGAAGCGACAATTTCACCATAAACCACACGATCCACAACCCGTCGCACAGCAGCAACAATCGGGATTGTCGCCTGGCCGCCGCAGGTCACCATGTTCATATTTGGCTCATTTTGATGCTCGTCCATATTGACCACCGGTACCACAAACGGACCGACTGCTGCCGGGGTCAAGTCAATGACTTGCTTGCCATCCGCGATCAGTCGCTCGGAATGTGCCTTGTGAGCACCAGCAGATGTTGCATCGAACACGACTTTGATATCGGCATAACAATCCAGTTTCGTCAGTCCCTCAAGGCCTTTATAGGTTGTAGCGACGCCCGTTTCAGTGGCTCGTTTCAATCCATCCGAATCTGCATCAATACCAACCATTGCGGCCATTTCCAGCACCTGCGACATGCGTTGTATCTTGATCATCAAATCGGTTCCAATATTTCCGGAACCAATAATCGCCACTTTGGCTTTCATAATTTGTTTCCCTAAAGTTTATTCAGGCGCAAAGACGGCACGAACTGAACCCAGCCCGCTTATCCGTGCTTCAACGACATCTCCAGGTGAGACAGGCACCATAGGGCCCAGGGCACCAGACAGAACAATATCGCCACGCATCAAGGGACGACCGACCTTCGCCATCATTCTGGCCAGCCACAAAGTTGCGTTGATCGGGCTGCCGAGACATGCGGCACCTGCCCCCACGGAAACCGGCTCACCCTTGCGTTCCATGACCATGCCACACAAGCGCAAATCAAATTCGGAAATCAGTTTAGGTTGCTGGCCCAGCACAAACAGGCCGGAGGACGCATTATCAGCAATCGTATCGGTAATGCGGATATTCCATTCAGCGACGCGAGATCCAACGATTTCAATTCCGGCAACGGCGTAGTCAATGGCGTTCATCACATCGGCAGTCGTGAGTTGTTCTTCATCGAGGTCATCGCCCAGAACAAAAAATATTTCAGCTTCTACCCGTGGCTGAATGACCCGACCAAGAGCCACTTCTTCACTATCGCCGACATCCATGTCCGCATAGAGCATGCCGTAGTCAGGCTGATCCACACCCAATTGGGTCTGCACAACTTTTGACGTCAGACCAATTTTCCGCCCGACAGGTCGACGGCCGGTGTCGAGCCAGTGTTTGGTGTTAATTTCCTGAACTGCATAAGCTGCATCCAGATCCGTCTCACCAATAAACTCTCGCACGGGAGCACAAGCCTCGCCAGTATCGTAGGCTTTGCGAATGGCGGCTGCCGCTTTTTCGATGCTTTCGTTCGTTGTTGTCATGTCGTCAGTTGCTCCTAAAGCTTGACGCAGATATTACGCAAATCGGTATAGAATTCCAGTGAATGCACGCCGCCCTCGCGACCAATACCGGATGGTTTTGAACCGCCGAACGGCGTCCTGAGATCCCGCAAGAACCAACAATTCATCCATTGAATACAGGCTTCAATCTTGCGGCCCAGGCGATGCATCCGGGCAGAATTTTTCGTCCATACAGCGACTGCCAGACCATAAGGCGTATCGTTGGCCAACAGGACCGCTTCTCCAGCCGAACCAAATATTAGCCTAATATCATTTTCGATAGAATGGGGAGTTGGACAGATTCCAAAAGAAAACCGCCCCTGCGAAGGAGCGGTTTGTGGCTTGATCACATGTGAAAAACTCAGTTTCGCGATTCGATACCATTGTCCACACGAATTGAAATTGAATTCCCAACCCGGCCCATCTTACCGGTCATCAGGGGAATGCCGCCGCAGCGCAACTCAATCTGGTCGTCTGGCGCACTGTTCAACATCAAGGTTTCACCAACCGAAAAATTCATAACATCTGTCAAAGACATTGTTTGTTCGTCAAGCACAGCTTCAATAGAGATTTCGGTCGACCAGAGCTCTGTTGCCAGGTGGCTTTCCCAGATTGTATCCCGGCCAAATTTCTCGCCCATGAACTGCTGCAACAGCAATTCACGAATGGGCTCAAGCGTGGCGTATGGCAACATTATTTCCAAACGACCGCCGCGGTCTTCCATATCAACCCGAAGCTTGATCAAAATAGCCGCGTTTGCAGGTCGCGCAACCGTTGCAAAGCGTGGATTGGTTTCCAGGCGGTCATAATTAAAGCTAACAGGGCTAAGGGGCTCAAATGCCGCACCCATATCGGCCAGCACAACGGTCACCAGGCGCTCAACCAGGTTTCGTTCAATGGTCGTGTATGGACGACCTTCAACACGCATAGCCGCAGTGCCTCGACGTCCGCCAAGCAGCACATCCACAATCGAATAGATCATGGCTGAATCAACAACGATCAAACCGAAGTTATCCCATTCAACCGCTCGGAATACACTGAGAATAGCTGGCAAGGGAATGGAATTGAGGTAATCGCCAAATCGAATTGACGTGATGTTATCCAGCGAAACTTCAACATTATCTGAGGTAAAGTTACGCAAGGACGTCGACATCAACCGGACCAGGCGGTCAAAAACGATCTCCAGCATGGGAAGTCGTTCGTATGAAACCAGCGCACTGTTGATGATCGCCTTGATGCCGGAAGTTTCTTCCTCGCCGTCACCATCATTGTCAAAGCCGAGCAGGCTGTCGATTTCGTCCTGGTCAAGAACACGCGTCGACTGGGTCGACCCCATGTCATCGTCTTCATCTTCGCCATCACCATCGCCGTCGGCCATAGCGGCCCACTCCTCGGCCATGGCATCGTCATCACCGCCACCTTCATCGCCACCGCCTTCGGCCGCCATCTGGGCTTCCCATTCGGCGGCAACAGCGTCGTCGTCCACGCCTTCCTCTTCGTCCCCGCCGGCTTCCGCCAACATCGAGGCTTCCCACTCCGCCGCAACAGCTTCGTCGTCAATGACTTCGTCTTCGTCAGACATCCTGTCCGCACCCCTGGCTTCTGGTCGCACGCTCATTGTGGAATCCAATGTCGAATTCTATATTGGATTCGTGGCTATTCTAAAATATCACTACTTGTGCATATCAGAACGTAGTTAACAGAATGTGACCAAAAATGGGGAAACAAGTAAATGGCTGAACGTCTTGCCGGAAAAACAGCATTGATCATTGGAGCTGGATCAGTTGGCACAACGGCTGCCACAGACGGTGATTTGGGTGGTTGGGGAAATGGCAAGACCGCTGCCACACTTTTTGCCAGAGAAGGCGCCCGCGTTTTTGCCGTCGATTTGCGCGCCGATGCTGTCGCTGACACCAGGAAAATCATCGAACGGGAGGGCGGATCCTGCGAGACAATGACCGCTGATGCGACCAACGAAAGCGATATCGAAAAAGTAGTTGCGGCCTGCATCGATCAATTTGGCCAGATCGACATTTTAATGAACAATGTTGGCGGCTCTATCCCCGGTGGCCCAGTCGAAATGTCGGTCTCTGAGTGGCAAGGCAATCTGGACTTGAACCTGAAAACAGCTTTTCTCGGCTGTAAATATGCGCTGCCGCATATGGTTAATCAGGGTAAAGGTAGCATTCTGAATGTTTCATCAGTTGCGGGCACCAGCTATCTGGGTCGCGACATGGTATCTTACGCCACTGCCAAAGCCGGTTTGATCCAGTTCTCCAAATCCGTCGCCCGGCAATATGCCGCAGCAGGTATCCGTGCGAACACGATTGTCCCGGGTCTGATGAATACACCCCTGGTCATGGACCGGATTGCTGACCAATATGGTGCCGGCGACATTGACGAGACGATCGCTATGAGAGATGCCATGTGCCCGACGGGCAAGATGGGAACAGCCTGGGATGTTGGTTGGGCAGCCGTTTTTTTGGCCTCAGACGAAGCCAGATATGTAACCGGCACCGAAATAGTCGTGGATGGCGGCTTGACGGCTTAGGCGCAACAAAGATCAGGAAGCTGGAACAAACGACTCAGCAGCATCTGTCGCCTTGGCAATTTCTGCTTCGCTAAGGATTGTTTTCACTTTTTTTATTTCCTTTGCGGCCAACTCGGCAAGTCTTCCCTTGGAGTTATTTTCGGCGATCAAAAACCATTCCAGCGCCTTGACCTTGCTCTTTTTCACACCAAAGCCAATTTTGTACCATCGTCCAAGCTTGATTTGCGCTTTGCCAAATCGTTTCTCGGCAGCTTTGAGCATCCATTTAAAGGCAGCTTTCCGATTTTTCTTTACGCCTTTTCCAGATTGATACATGGCTGCCAGATTATAGCTGGCCAAGCTAAACCCTTGATCAGATGATTGTTTGAAATATTTTACGGCCTTTTTGTGGTCCTGGGGAACGCCGTTGCCCTTTTTGTACATCATGCCGACATTATTCATCGCAAAAGTATGACCACCTTGTGCCAAAGGCAGCCACAAAATCCTGGCTTTCCCATAATCCTTGGCGCGGTAGGCTTCCATGCCATCTTCAAAATCACCGGCAATTGCTTGCGGGACAGCAATGATCAATAGCAATAAGGCCGTAAAAAAAGCACGCATTTCAAAACTCCGTAACATCAATATCTGTATGGGAAGCAAGAGCGGCTCCCGACATTCCTGTGAATTTGGACACTCTATCTACACGACAAATCTTAAATTTTGTGCAAAACCGGATCAATCCGGGGCGAAGGTATAATAAGATTCATTCCGGCGGTCAAATCCAGCCTATCGTACATTGGAAAATGGTGCTTTCATGACCAAAGGCAAGGCAATCTCTCCAGCTTCACCAACTATGGCGATTTCGGTCTTGACGGAATCGCCACCACATATCTATCAGGCGTCCTGCATGAGCAATACGCATCGCAGCGTTTCCGTCGAAGTCAGAAATGCTCTCGTAATGCTGCAGTACTAAATCAGAATAATGGCAAAAAAATGACAATCGAAGCTCAAATCAGCACCGGTGAGGATGGACGGCCTCGTATCAATACGATCGGTATGGAGCCGCCCGGTCCCTTTGTCGCCATCATGGGCTGGATCGAAGCAAATCCGGATGCAACGGAGGTAATCGTCAGTCTGGAGAGAGACCCGGTTTATTTGTTTCCGGAGCTTAATGAAATCGACTGGGATTGGGATTATCTGAATGAAGCCCCCGGGAATATTGAACTGCACCTGAAAAGATTATCAGCATGAAAAAGGCGCCACAGCTACCGGGCATGATTTTGATGGGGGCGCAACAAAGGCTGTTGCCGCCCATGCTGCCCTTCGTGTTTTTTCTGGTCGCGGTGGTTTGTCACGCAGGTGTCTGGCTGGGCGTGATCTATACTGCCGATGACATTCCATCCTACGCCGGCGGGCCGGGACCTGTGTTGGCTGTCCTGCATTTGTTGACATTGGGCGTTATGGTGGCAACGGCCATAGGTGCTGCAATCCAGCTGCTGCCTGTCGCCACCGGCCTTGGCCACAAAAGCCTGTTGCCCGCCAAACTGTTGATCTGGCTGTTTCTGCCGGGACTTGCGTGTTTGTTGTCAGGTTTTTTTCTAAGCAATCAGTTTTTGATGTCTTGTGGCGCGTTATTAATAACCTTGACCTTGATGGTCTTCCTGCATGTCATCACCAGCCTGCTGTGGCGTTCGACAACTTTGAAACTGGCCGTTGCCCATGCATGGATTTCCATGGCCGCATTATTTGGATTGTTGGGACTGGGGGTTGCCCTGGTACTTGATTTTGAATTTGCCTGGCTGATGGATCACGAGAGCGTCGCGGCCCAGCACATGGTGCTGGCGGCCTGCGGGTTTATGGGGTTTCTGGCAGTGGGGTTTGGCAACATTCTGGTGCCAATGTTTGCGTTGTCACAAAATGCCCCAGGCAAGCAAGGTTGGGTTTCTTACACCCTGTTGGTGACAGGCTTGGCGGGCACGATTGCCGGATTGAATTTTGCCCTGCCTGAGTTGATCGCCCTAGCCGCTGTTGCCGGGCTGGCGGGTGCAGCTCTTCATATTAAAGGCATGGTCTGGTGCCTGGAAAATGGCATGCGTAAAAAGCTGGGACTTTCCTTTTTCATGATTAAAGGTGCCTGGGGCATGATGTTGCTCAGTATTATTTGTGGCTTCGCCCTGGCGCTCGACCTGCTCGGTGATCAGGGACCTGCCCTGTTTGGCTTTGTGTTGCTGTTTGGCTGGCTCTTGACCTACATCAAGGGCATGTTGCAGCGGATTGTGCCATTTTTGGCAGCAATGAATATGTCGAAACGAAATCACAAACCACCAAGGTTATCCGAATTGGCCCAAGGCTCCCCCCTGAAACTGCATGCCATCTGTCATGGCCTCGCCATTGTTGTGGGGGCAACCAGTATTGCGCTGGATCAACCGGATGGATTGAGGGTTGCCGGGTTGGTTGGATTTATCGGTGCGGCTGGCTTTGCCTGGTTCTGTTTCTCAGTGCTGCGAAGCTTTTTTACCTATCACCGGACCGCAGCAGAAAACTAACGTCCCCAAAAGTGGATTGAAGAATGTTTGAATTCGAGTTGAGTATTACCAAGGCCCTGCACCGCGATCACGTGGCGACGCTCGCCATGTTGGAAAAACTGGAAACTGATCTGAACCGCCAGGGTGCCAGCGCTGTCCCCACAGCAGATGACCCAACCTGGCGCAGCCTGTTAACGGGACTGATTGCCGTTCTGGAAGCAGATGTCAAAGGGCATTTTGCCTTTGAAGAAAGCAGGTTATTTCCCACATTCTCAGAATATGTTGACCCTGGCATTCCAACCATGCTGAAGGAAGAACACGAGATCATCAGACCACTGGCTGAAGCCTTACTTGCGAAGGCCAAAGACGCCTTGGAAAATGGATTTGATGATGCCAGTTGGTCAGCATTTCATGCCCAGGGACTGGAACTGGTTGAGCGTGAAGTCTTCCACATTCAAAAGGAAGAAATGGGATTTCTGCCCGCCCTGGAGCAAATTCTGGAGCCGGAAGACGACGCAGAACTATCCATGGCCTACAGCGAGGCTGGCGGCAACGTTTAATCTGTTTGGGATGGCTTAGTAGGTCGGCATGGAGGTGTCGATCTGCCTGGCCCAGGCGTCGATGCCGCCTTGCAGATTGATCGCATTTTCAAAACCTTGTTGGCGTAAAAAGCCTACGGCCTGGGCACTGCGCATGCCGTGGTGGCAGACAACAACAAGTGCATGATCCCGTGGCAAGGACGCGAACTCACGCGGTACGTCCATCAAGGGGATGTGCACGAAGTCTGCCATGGCACAGGTTTGTACTTCGACCTGTTCACGTACATCCAGCAGCGTAACTTTTGTGGCATCGAGGCCACCAATATCTTCCAGTGCAGCGGCCAAAGTCGCAACGGTAATTTCATGCGGATATCCGCCCGTATCGTCTTTCATTTACCCTATCCAGCTTGATAATTGTCAACGACAAGCTGATGTAAGGCATTTGTGCCGACAAGCAAGGTTTACAAGGTTTTTTGGTATATCCGGCTGGAGAGAACAGCAACCGCCGTGCCAAAGATGCAATAGGCCGCACAAGCCAGGGCAATCACATTCATGGAAACATGGGCATCAATCAGCAGGCCCATGATCACTGGCGACAAGGCACTGGACAGCACCATCAAAGCGGTTGCCAGGGCGCGTATCCCGCCCAGGTGACGGGTGCCGTAAGCCTCGGCCCAGAAGGCCCCGAAAAATGTTTGTAATGTGCCCGTTGTCACGCCCAATAAGGCCATGAAACTCCAGGCGATCCAGATGGAATCGGACTGAGACAAAACAAAACAAGCCAGGCCAAGCGGCGGTAACACATAAGGCAACAACCGGACAGCGCCGATCCGGTCCGTCACAAATCCCGCTACAATTGCGCCCACGACAGATGCAACTGCCAGTGCCGGAAATGTGCCAGCCCATTGTAACAAGAGCCAGCCCTTGTCCGAGGCAAGCTGATTTTGATGAAAAAACAAACCTGTTGAAATGAAGGAAGGTGCCAGGATAACCGGCAGAAGAACATAAAAGCGATAATCGCGAAGCACCTCGCGCCGCTGCCAATGCCGCCGGGAATGGGAAAGCACCTTGTGCATATAACTTGCGCCGGTATCAGACTTTTGGCCGCCCTTTTCTTCGTCGACTGCCACAGATTTTGCGTCCCGCAGCAAATATTGCGCATGGCGCTGGTCGTGCCCTTTGAGCAACCACATGACAAGAGGTAATAGCCCGACAATCATAAAGCCGGCATACAGAAACCACGTTTCACGCCAGCCAATGGCAATGGCCAACAAGACGCCCAGCATCGGCACAAAGGATTCCGCCGCCGGAAAGCCCAGGCCTGCGGTGGCCACAGCCCGCCCTCGTGCCTTGTCATGATATCGCGCCTGGCTGGTCATGGCCGTGTGTGTCATCAGCCCCTGTCCCGCCTGGCGTAACAGGAATATGGCGATGACCAGGGTGACAAAATTCTGCGCCATGGCCATGGTCAGGCAGGCCAGGATAAACACGCCGATGACAATCTTTGTCCACAGCCGTAAATCAAGACGATCAATCCAATGCCCCGACCAGGTCAGAATTGCGGCACTGGCGATGGTGCCCATGGAATAAGCCGCGCCAAACTCGCCATTCGTAAGTGAAAAATCCGCTTTGATGTAATCGGCATACAGCGAGATAAAAAAGGTTTGCCCGAACGTCGAACACATGGTCACCAGAAAACCAAAGGCCAGCAGGCGCGGATCGATGCACACAAAAGCCAGTTCGGATCGAATGCGGGAAAGAATTATCATGGGAAAGTTTTAACGATGGGGGGGGCCGGAATTGGCTGATGGGGCCTGCTGATCAAGCGGCTTTATAGTCAGCCGCGATCACAGGTACCTCAATCTCTACATCGTCCAGCCACCAGCTGTCGACCCGATCGGGGTAAAATGCCATCAAACTTGCGAGTTGTGGAACTTCCGGCAGCGGGGTTGGATAGTTCCAGACCGCATTTTCCGAGACCTGGCCCCCAACCTTGAGGGACCAATAACTGGCGTCCCCCTTGAAGGGACAATGTGAGCTGTGGTCCGTCGGGGACAAGGCCGAGGCCTTCACATCCGACGTGGCAAAATAATAAACAGGCGCATGGCGTGTTTCCAGCAAGACAAATGCCTGGGTGGTATCAACGATGGCTTCGCCGCCAAACATGACCCGGACCCGGCCAGGAGCCGCTTCAAGTTTCACATCATATGCGAATGGATTCACACTTTGGCACTATCGTTCGAAGGATTCCGTTCAACAGGTTTTGGCCTGTGGACACTTTGATCGGGCCTCCGATATGCTTCGCGTTGGTGATCTGGTTTTTGCCAATCTGGATGTTGAAGGTGCGCCGCAAAATGGCATGTTGACTGTCTGCAAAAATCTGGACGGGCAGGTCACAGTTTCGCAACCAGGATTTTCACTCTGATCGCCGATGGCGCAGAAACGAAACAGGGAATATAGATGCGGCTCTTCTCCAGTTTGATCATCCTGACAAACCTGGCTGCATGCGCCCCGCAATATCATCCAGGCGGCGACCGGATCGCCTTGCCAAGCCTTGATACCCAAGTGCTTGTCACAGCAGATCAGGTTCGCCTGCCGCTCCGCCAGTGGCCGGCAAAAAACGGCACCCCAAAAGCGGTCGTTATTGCCTTGCATGGATTTAACGATTATTCCCGCGCCTTTGAACAACCCGCTGATTGGTGGGCTGCCAAGGGGCTGACGATATATGCTTATGATCAGCGTGGTTTTGGCCAAGCGCCGCATACCGGATACTGGTCCAGCACCCCGACCATGGCTGCAGACCTTGGCGACGCAGTCCGGGCCGTAAATCATCGGCATCCGGAATTACCAATTTATCTGCTGGGCAGCAGCATGGGGGCCGCAGTTATTCTGACGGCGCTTGGGGATCCAAACCGGAAGGCTGTGCTGAAAGCGGTTGATGGCGTTATCCTTGTTGGTCCTGCTGTCTGGGGCCCCGGGACCATGAACCCGTTTTACCGGCTTATTCTGTGGCTTGGCGCGCATACGGTGCCAGCCAATCTCCTGACCGGCGAAGGCTTGCGGATCAAGCCTTCTGACAATATTCCAATGTTACGTGCCTTGGGCCGTGATCCGCTGATAATCAAATCAACTCGTGTCGACACGTTATACGGGCTGGTGCACCTGATGGGGGCAGCCCTGGAAGGCGCTAACCAGATCGACCAGTATGCTCTTGTTCTGGGTGCCGGTGACGATCAGCTTATTCCTGGCCACGCGCATCAGTAATTGCTGAAAATGTTGAAAAACAACAGGACTGAAGCCATATATCCGGACGGATTTCACATGTTATTACGTGATTTGCAGTCGAAAATCGTCTGGCGGGACATCTTGTCCTGGATTCGCGACAGACACGCCCCCTTACCATCCGGTCTGGGCCACAAAATAATGTCACATTAAGCAACTGTCCGTTAACTCTCTTGGCCCATAGTGCTGCAGAACAAAGTCCGCAAGGGCTGCACAGGAACCAGAAAATATGCGTGACGATACCACCTTTCAAAGACCAGCTTCCGCTGAACGGCGACGAGGCGTGAGCCGCCAATCTCTGGCGACCGGTTTGTATACAGTTCTGCGCAACGGCCTGCGCCGGGACGAACTTTCTGTGCATTATCAACCTCGTATCGATACCGTCAGTGGTCGGATCAAGGGCTGCGAAGCTCTGGTTCGGTGGCACCACCCCCATCTCGGGATGATTGAACCCGAACGATTTATCCCTGTCGCCGAAGAAACCGGGATGATCACTGAACTGGGGGAATGGGTACTGTTCAACGCGCTGGCAACGCATCGCCAATGGAAAGAGACCGGACTCAAACCAGGAGGTCTCGCTGTAAACGTTTCCCCCCGCCAACTGCTTGAACCAGCCTTTGCTGATATGGTGGAACGTTTGCTGGAAGCCACATGCGTTGAACCTGGCGACCTGGAGCTAGAAGTAACTGAATCTACACGGCTTGATAATATAGATCAGGTCGTCAACACCATGCTGCGTCTTCGTGATATCGGCGTGAAGTTTGCCCTGGATGATTTTGGGGCCGGATATGCGTCGCTTGACTATGTACGCAAACTACCGATAGGCGCGGTCAAGATAGATCAATCTTTTATCCGCAATATTCCCGACAATCACAAAGATGCTTTGCTGGTAAAGGGTATGGTCAACATGGCCAAGGACCTCGGGTTGAAAGTTGTGGCCGAAGGCATTGAAGAACCTGCCCAACTGGATGCCTTGCGGCCGCTGAAATGTAATGAATTCCAAGGGTTTTTGTTCAGCCGCCCCCTGTCGGGAGATCAGGCGATGTCATTGCTTGCCCAAGCTCCGGCCTACGCAGTCTAGCCAGCTTTATTTGTCCGGCGCGAGAAACAGCGTGAGAGGTGATTGCTGAACAGACTTGTCATGGGTACAATCCTGGTCCCCCCACATCAAAATTGATGTTTCCTGTCACCTTGATTACCCAAAGAACGCCATGACCCGTCGCGCGGCCGACCTTCTTATTGATTGCCTCCAACATCATGACCTGAACAGGGGTTTTTGCGTGCCAGGCGAAAGCTATTTGCCTGTCCTGGACGCCATTGCATCTGCCAATAATTTTGATGTTATTACCTGCCGTCACGAAGGTGGTGCAGGTTTTATGGCTGTTGCTGATGCCAAACTAACCGGCGAGCCAGGCGTCGCCTTTGTCAGCCGGGGTCCAGGGGCGACAAACGCTTCTATTGCCGTCCACACGGCTGAACAGGATGCGGCACCTTTGATCCTCTTTGTTGGTCAGGTCGCACGTGATGATTTGGGGCGTGGCGCTTTCCAGGAAGTTGATTACGAAACAACTTTTGAAGACATGGCAAAATGGGTTCATACCGTCACTGATCCGGAAACTCTGCCTGAAGTCATTGCCGCCGCCGTGCGGATTTCCAAAACCCCTACTCAGGGGCCGGTTGTCATTGTCTTGCCGGAAGACATGCTTGATGATGAGGTTGAAGCCAAACTGGAACCGCAGCAGCAAGTTATTGTACCGGCACCGGTTCAGGATGACGTCGCGCAAGTGGCTGAACTAATTGCAAATTCCATTCGTCCACTTGTTATTGTTGGCGGTGATACCGTTGGCCTGAAACCAGAACTTGTGGCCATGGCGGAGAGCTGGGGCGTATCTGTTGTTCCCTCCTTCAAACACCAGGACCTTTTCCCGAATGATCATGCGAATTTCGGTGGCTATCTGGGTTACAACATTCCGCGACCGCAAGTCGATATCATGTTAGAAGCGGACCTGATCATTGCGTTAGGCACGCGCCTGGGCGACGCAACAACACAAGGTTATGTATTGCCTCAAGCCCCTGAACCCGCCCAGCCTCTGGTCCATATTTACCCGGACGCTTATGTGCCGGGCAAGGTTTACGAGACAGAGCTTGGCCTGATTTGTCGAAGCAATGAGTTCGTTCAAGCCCTTGGTGTACATACAGTTCCGGCGCCTCCAGCGGGCCGCAAGGAATGGATCAAACGCCTGAATAGTCACGCCAAAAAGCTTTCAGAGTGGTCGGCGTCTTCCGCCCCTGATGGGCTGGATTTTGGGTTTGTCATAGCGGAACTACAAAAACAGATTGCCGACGACGCGGTCATTGCTACTGATGCCGGCAACTTTGGCAGTTGGCTTCATCGCCACTTTATGTTTGGCAAGGATCACACACTGCTGGGCGCTGTTGCTGGCGCCATGGGCATGGGTGTGCCTGCCGCCGTTGCAGCTGCCTTGCGCCAACCACACCGGCAAGTCATTTGCCTGGTGGGGGATGGTGGTTTCATGATGACGGGAAATGAAATGGCCACGGCAGTACAATATGAATTACCGATAAAAATATTGCTGTCGAACAATGGTGCTTACGGCACGATCAGAGCCCATCAGGAAAAACATTTCCCGGGACGGGTCTCAGCAACGGTGTTGAATAATCCAGATTTTGCAATGATGGCAACAGCTTATGGCGCCCTGGGTTTGACCGTTACTGACAGCGATGAAATTGGTCCGGTCTTGCAACAAGCCCTTGAGCATCCCGGGCCAGCCTTGATCAACATCCAAAGCAGCCTTGAACATATTTCTGCATATACTACGATTGATCGTTTGCGATCCTCCTGACGTGCCCTATAGGAATTCTCGATAGATGACTTTATCCAACGCTTCCACGGATGGCTCCAGCGCCGCCGCATTCACTGACGTTCCAGGCCAGATCGCCCGAATGGGCCGGGAGCGTGGTGATCACCCGGCGATCATTTATAAAGGTGAGCGGACTTCCTGGAGGGATTTCGCCCGTCATGTTGACCAGGTCGCCAACGCCTTGATCGGGATGGGGATCAAGCCTGAAGACAAGGTTGCCGTGCTGGCGTCGACGTCACTGGCTTATGCGGAGATGTTTGTTGGCGCGTTGAGAGCAGGTGCTTGTGTTGTTCCTTTGTCGGGTATGGCGTCGGCTGAACAGCTTGAAGTGATGATCAATGACTCCGATTCCAGGGTGCTGATGATCTCAGAAAACATGCGTAATTTGCTAGCTTCTGACGGACAAAATTTCCCAAACATGATACAAAACGGTCTCATTGCTGCGGATTTTGAAGCCGATGGCTGGCAGAATTTCACTGCCTGGCGGGATGCTGCTGATGACGCCGACCCTGAAATTGAAATAAAACCCGACTACGGCTTCAACATCATCTATTCGTCGGGCACTACCGGCGTACCCAAAGGCATCCAGCAAAATCATGACATGCGGGCATTCCACGTGGAACGCTTTGGCGTATCGGGCATCGATGAAAATACCATTTCCCTGGTGTCGACACCTTTTTATTCAAACACCACCCTGGTCGTGGCTCTACCGACGCTGGCCTGGGGTGGAACCGTTGTTTTGATGGAAAAGTTCAAAGCCGATGAGTTCCTTCGTTTGTCGGAAGCCGAAAAAGTGAACACTGCCATGCTGGTCCCGGTTCAGTACCAGCGTGTGCTTGACCACGAAGATTTCGACAAAACCGACCTGTCTTCGTACGAGCTGAAGTTTTCCACAAGTGCACCGCTACGTATTGGCATCAAACAACAGATCGTCGCCCGCTGGCCCGGCAAGATGCTGGAAATCTATGGCCTGACAGAAGGCGGCGGATCAACGATCCTGAGTTGCACGGATTTTCCAACCAAGCTGGAATCTGTTGGCGTGCCGGCTGAAACCGCTGACATCAGACTTATCGACGCTGAAGGCAATGAATTGGCGCAAGGTGAAATCGGTGAAGTTGTCGGACGGTCGCAGGGTATGATGGCCGGATATTACAAACGCCAGGACCTGACAGATGATATGCTGTGGCAATCCCCTGAGGGTATTACGTTTTTCCGCACAGGCGACATGGGCCGGTTTGACGAAGACGGCTTTTTGTTCCTGCTGGATCGAATCAAGGATATGATCATTTCTGGCGGCTTTAATATCTATGCCGCCGATCTGGAAGCCGTTCTGACCGATCATCCGGATGTTGCTGATATTGCGGTCATTGGTATTCCGTCCGATCAGTGGGGCGAAACACCGCTTGGTCTGGTTGTTGCGGAACCCGGTGCCAAGGCATCGGCAGAGGATTTGACGGCCTGGGCAAATAGTAAACTGGGCAAGGCACAACGGTTGTCGGGCATCGAGTTTGTAGAAACACTGCCGCGCAGCACGATCGGCAAGATTCTCAAACGTGAACTGCGGGAACCTTACTGGAAAAACAGTTGATAAAGGACGCCCTTTGAATGACTGATCCACTCGACCAGCTGGTTGGACTGCTTGACCTTGAACAGATCGAAGTAAACCTGTTTCGTGGCTTTAGCCCCAAGGAACGAATGGTTCGTGTTTTTGGTGGCCAGGTTCTGGGCCAGGCACTGGTCGCGGCTTCAAGAACTGTTGAAGATCGGGAGGCCCATTCCCTGCATGGCTATTTCTTGCGGCCAGGCGATCCGGAAATACCCATTATATATGACGTCGACCGGATCAGGGATGGCAAAAGCTTCACCACCCGTCGGGTAAACGGCATCCAACACGGCAAAGCCATCTTCAGCATGTCTGTGTCTTATCAGATTTCAGAAGAAGGCCTTGATCATCAAAGTACAATGCCGGACGTGCCCATGCCGGAAGATCTGAAGTCGGAACAAGATCTTCGTGCCGATATAATGGATAAAATCCCTGAGAAATACAGGGCCTGGTATTCACGGGAACGTCCTGTGGAAATACGCCCGGTTAATCCACACGATCCAACCGACCCACCCATCCGGGACGCCGCCAAAAACGTCTGGTTCAAGGCGCGCCATGAACTGCCGGATGATCCGAGCATCCACAAATGTGTTTTGGCTTATGCCTCGGACATGTCGTTGTTGGAAACCAGTCTTGGACCCCACGGTTTGGGGTTCCTCACCCAGAATATTCAAATGGCCAGCCTGGATCATGCCATGTGGTTTCATCGCGCCTTCAAGGCAGACGAGTGGATGCTCTACGCCCAGGACAGCCCCAGTGCTTCCGGGGCCAGAGGTTTTAATCGCGGCGAAATCTATTCCAGGGAGGGCATCCTGATTGCATCCGTCACCCAGGAAGGCCTCGCCCGGCTTCACGACAAATAAGGAACAAAAAATGACCGACCATCTATTGGAAGAAATTCGCGGTGGTGTTGCCATCCTGACCATGAACCGCCCGGATCGGCGCAACGCCATGAGCACAGAAATGCTGTTGTCCATGCTGGAAAAACTGGGCCGTCTGTCGGCTGATGAGTCCATCGGTTGTGTCGTGCTCACCGGTGCCGGTGGTGCCTTTTGTGCTGGCGGTGACGTCAAGGCCATGGCCGCAGGCGAGGAATTTGAGGCTGAATCTCTTGAAGCAAAAACCCAGCAATTGCGGGCCGTAATGGAAACATCCCGCCTGCTGCATGAAATGCCGAAGCCAACTATTGCCATGGTCGGTGGCGCCGCAGCCGGTGCCGGGCTTTCCTTGGCACTTTCCTGCGACATGCGCATTGCTGCCGCATCGGCTAAATTCACAACGGCTTTTGCCAAAGTTGGCTATTCTGGTGACTTCGGTGGCAGTTATTACCTGACCCACCTGGTTGGTACCGCCAAGGCGCGCGAACTTTATTATACAGCGGCACTTGTGATGGCGGACGAAGCCTTGACCTTGGGCATGGTCAATCATGTATTTCCTGACGCAGAATATGAGGCCGAAGCGCTGGGACTTGCCGAAGGGCTGGCTGCGGGTCCCCGGATCGCCTATCGTTATATGAAACGTAATCTGAATGCCGCAGAAGGTGGCGCGCCTTTAAGAGATATGCTGGATATGGAAGCCTTACATCATTCCCGCAGCGGCATGACGGAAGATCATCAGGAAGCAGCCAAAGCTTTTGTAGAAAAACGCCCGCCCGTCTTTAAGGGTCGCTGAACAACACCGTTAGTCACACATCAATAATCAAACAATCCCCCTTTATCAATTTCAGGAGAGACCCCATGGCTGAAGCCGTAATCGTATCAACCGCCCGCACCCCCATCGGAAAAGCGTTCAGAGGTTCGTTCAATAATACCGAAGGCCCGACCCTGGGCAGTCATGCTGTTTCTGCCGCTATTCAGCGCGCTGGCATTGAAGCCGGTGAAGTTGATGACGTCATCATGGGTGCAGCCTTGCAGCAAGGTAGCACAGGCGGCAACGTCGCCCGTCAGATCGCCCTGCGTGCTGGCTGTCCGGTAACCGTCTCTGGCATGACCATGGATCGTCAATGTTCATCTGGTTTGATGGCCATTGCAACGGCGTCCAAACAAGTCAGTGATGACGGCATGCCGATTGCCGTTGGCGGTGGACTTGATTCCATCAGCCTGGTGCAGAACGAACATATGAACACGTACCGCGCTGCTGATCCGGCTTTGCTGGAAATCGCTCCGAATATTTACATGAATATGCTGAACACAGCTGAAACTGTCGCATCGCGCTATGGTATCAGCCGCGAAGATCAGGATGCCTACAGCCTGCAAAGCCAGCAACGTACCGCTGCCGCCCAGGAAGCAGGCAAGTTTGACGATGAGATCGTTCCAGTCACAGCCCAATGGGGCAAAATGAACAAGGAGACCAAAGAGGTTTCCATTCACGAAGTCACCGTCACAGGCGACGAATGTAATCGGGCCAGCACAACCCTTGAAGGCCTGCAATCCCTGAAGCCTGTCCTGGGCGAAGACAAGGTCATTACCGCGGGCAACGCCAGTCAGTTGTCAGATGGTGCCTCGGCATCAGTTGTCATGAACGCCAAATTGGCCGAACAAAAAGGCCTTGAGCCTTTGGGCATCTATCGTGGCATGGCCGTCGCTGGTTGCGAGCCTGATGAAATGGGCATCGGTCCTGTGTACGCCATTCCAAAGCTTCTGGAACGCAATGGCCTGAAAATGGATGACATTGGCCTGTGGGAACTGAACGAAGCATTTGCTGTGCAGGTTCTGTATTGCCGTGACAAGTTGGGCATTCCGGATGAAAACCTGAACGTCAATGGTGGCTCGATCTCCATCGGTCATCCCTATGGCATGAGCGGTGCCCGCATGACCGGGCACGCCTTGATCGAAGGCAAGCGTCGAGGCGTCAAATACGCCGTCATCACAATGTGTGTTGGTGGTGGCATGGGTGCCGCTGGCCTGTTCGAAATCCTCTAAGTGTTTCAGCCTTGTTCTGAAACACGGGATTACGACGAGGCATTGAAAAGCAACGATAAAATGAAACGAGGCAATTCGGGTAAAACCGGACTCGCTTTAGTAGGGGCTATATAGAATGACAATAAGTTTTGACGGTCAAGTTGCGATTGTCACGGGTGCTGGCGGCGGTCTTGGCCGCAGTCACGCCCTGGAACTTGCTGCACGTGGCGCCAAGGTCGTTGTAAACGACTTTGGCGGTGCAGTGGATGGCAGTGGTGGTTCCAGTGCGGCTGCAAATGCAGTTGTTGCTGAAATCGAAGCCTCTGGCGGTACAGCCATGGCAGACGGGACAGACGTCACGAAACTGGACAGTGTCAACGCCATGGTTGCATTAGTGATGGATGCCTGGGGCCGGATTGATGTTCTGATCAATAACGCCGGAATCTTGCGCGACAAGTCGTTCAACAAAATGGAAGTTGCTGATTTCCAGGTTGTTGTTGATGTCCACCTGATCGGCTCCGTCAATTGCACCAAGGCTGTTTGGGCGGTCATGCGTGAGCAGAATTATGGCCGCATTGTCATGACAACATCTGCCAGCGGACTATATGGCAACTTTGGCCAGGCGAACTATGGCGCTGCCAAAATGGGCGTCGTTGGCTTCATGAATACGCTGGTGCTGGAAGGTCGCAAGAACAACATCTTCGTCAACACCATCGCACCTGTGGCCTTGACCCGAATGACAAAGGACATCATTCCCGCTGAATTCCACGGTCTTTTGCAGCCCGAAAGCGTCACCGCTGGCGTTGTCTATCTGGCATCAGACCAGGCACCAACCCGGAACATTCTATGTGCGGGTGCTGGCAGCTTCGCCATCGCAGCCATCCAGGAATCGGAAGGCATGCATATTTCTGCTGGTGCGAGCGCCGACGATGTTGCGCAGAACTGGGATCAGATTTCTGATCTGTCTTCCTTGCGTGAAATGAACGGTGCTTCGGACCAGACACAAAAGTTTTTGCAACAAGCTGCTGAAGCCACAAAATAGAAAGTTTGAATGATGACTGATCAGGAACAGTTCCGCCAGGAAACGCGCGATTGGCTTGAGAAAAATTGCCCGGCCTCCATGCGTGAGCCCATGAGCGAAAATGAAATTGTCTGGGGTGGCCGCAACGCACAATTCCCCAATCCTGATTCCAAAATCTGGTTGGAACGCATGTCGGCGCGCGGTTGGACGGCCCCTGTTTGGCCCACCGAATACGGTGGCGGGGGCTTAAGCAAGGATCAAAACATGATCCTGCAAAGCGAGTTGAAACGCATCAACGCGCGACCGGCTTTGTTCAGCTTTGGTCTCTGGATGTTGGGCCCAGCCTTGCTGGAGTTTGCCAGTGAAGAACAGAAACTGAAATTCCTGCCGCAAATCGTTCGCGGTGAAATCCGTTGGTGTCAGGGTTATTCCGAACCGGGTGCAGGTTCCGACCTTGCCGGCTTGCAAACCCGCGCTGTGCCAGATGGTGATGACTATGTGATCAATGGGCAGAAGGTTTGGACATCCTATGCTGATCAGGCTGACTGGATATTCTGCCTGGTCCGCACAGACACATCGGTCAAACATGAAGGTATCAGTTTCATTCTGTTTGATATGGAAACAGAGGGAGTAGAGACCCGGCCGATCAAACTGATCTCTGGATCATCCCCGTTCTGTGAAACATTCTTTAGAGATGTACGGGTGCCGCAATCTCATTTGGTTGGCAAGCTGAACGCGGGCTGGACCATTGCCAAACGATTGTTGCAGCACGAGCGTACGTCGATTTCCAATTTTGGTGCCGTCACAGGTTCAGAACCCGTGCCACTTGAATTTGTTGCCCGTAATTATGTCGGCACAAACGACGACGGCAAACTGGCCGACGCCAGCCTGCGGGAACGCATTGTGACCCATCGTATGGAAGACCTTGGCTTCCAGCTGACTCTGAAGCGGGTTGCCTTGGAAGCGACGCAGGGGTCCGGTCCCAGTGCCGCGTCATCTTTGTTTAAATCCTATGGTGCCAAAATCAATCAGGATCGTTGCGAGCTGACCGTTGAAGCCATGGGGGCCCAGGGTTTGGGCTGGTCAGGCGATAGCTTCAGCGAAGATGAAATTGCGGCGACCCGCCAGTGGCTGCGCTCAAAAGGCAACTCCATCGAAGGTGGCACTTCGGAGATTAACACCAATGTTGTCGCCAAGCAGGTTCTTGGCCTGCGCGACCATCAGTAGTTCAGGAACAGTTTCATGGCGATGATCTTAAACGAAGAACAAAACATGTTGCGCGATTCCGCGCGTGACTTTGTCAGTGACAAGGGACCTGTCAGTGCCTTCCGCAAAATCCGGGACGAAGAAAACGCCGATGGATTTGACAAGGCCCTGTGGACAGAAATGGCCGAACTTGGCTGGGCTGGCGTGATTATTCCGGAAGAATTTGGCGGTGCCGACTTTGGCTTTCAGGGCTTGGGCGTTGTGCTGGAGGAAACCGGGCGCACTTTGTTGCCATCACCCCTGGTGTCCACCATCGTGCTGGGTAGCTCAGCCTTGATGTTGGGTGGATCGGATGAACAGAAATCAACTTTCTTGCCCGCGATTGCCGAGGGCAAATGCCTGTTGGCCCTGGCGGCAGAGGAAGGTGCCCATCACGCTCCATATGGCGTCGAAACAACGGCTACGGCCGATGGTGACGGTTGGGTGCTGAACGGTAACAAATGCCAGGTTCTGGATGGCCACGTTGCCAATCAACTGATCGTCTCCGCCCGGACATCTGGCAAAGGCACAGACCGCGATGGCATTTCATTATTTGTCGTGGCGGCTGATTCAGACGGTGTCGAGATTGAGGCCCTTTCCATGGTCGACAATCGAAATGCTTCCAATGTCAAATTTGGCAATGTTCGTCTGGATGCGGGTGACTTGCTGGGGACGCAGGATAAAGGTGCCGATATACTGGATGCTGTGCTTGACCGTGGCCGGATCGCCCTGGCCGCCGAGATGCTGGGCGCTGCCCAACAAGTCTTTGAATTTACACTGGAATATCTGAAGGAGCGCCATCAGTTTGGCCAACCCATTGGCACATTTCAGGCTTTGCAGCATCGTGCCGTAAAGATGTTTGGCGAACTGGAAATCTGCAAGTCAGTCGTTATGGAAGCACTGACAGCTGTTGATGAAGGCCGCGATGATATGCCTGCCATGGCCAGTTTTGCCAAGGCAAAGGTTGGCGATGCCATGCACCTGATCTCCAGTGAAGGTGTGCAAATGCATGGTGGCATTGGCATGACGGATGAACATGATTCCGGTCTTTATCTCAAGCGGGCCCGGGTGGCAGAACATACCTTTGGTTCATCCGCCTGGCACCGGGATCGTTTTGCGACCTTGTCCGGTTATTAAAATCTAGAGACCAAAACGAGACCAGAATGCCCGGTCTTCAATTGCTGTCAGCAATTGGCCGGGCAGGTTTCCCAAGGGGTTCTCAAAATTCAGGTCTGGCGCTGAGGCACTGCCGCGTCCGATCAGTCTTTTCAGGAAAGATGACTTTCTGCCGACCTCGCGGATTTTTACGTCATCACCGTATTTCTGGTGCAAAATTTCGCGCATTTCGCCAAGGCCATCAATCAGACCGGCATCCAGAGCTTCACGCCCCGTCCAAATATCACCGGAAAAGAGTTTGCGGTCGCTGATTTTCACTCGCTCGCCCCGCCGTTCCCTGACCAGGTTCTTGAAATTGTCGTGGATATTTTTCTGGATCGCCAGCAAGCGCTTAACATCAGATTCTCGCTCCGGCTCGAAGGGGTCCAGCATGGCCTTGCGATCACCTTGAGCATGAATGCGGCGCTCAACACCAACTTTCTCCAGCATGTCCTGAAAGCCAAACCCGGCCGAGACGACACCGATTGAGCCTACAATTGAATTAACATCCGCATAGATTTCATCTGCCGCACAAGCCAGCCAATAACCGCCCGAAGCCGCAACATCTTCAGCGAATGCAAGAACGGGCATTTCCTTTTCAGCGGCCAGCGCACGAATACGCGCATAGATCAAATTGGATTGAGCCGGGGCACCACCAGGAGAATTGATGGCAAGTGCCACCGCTGTTAGTCCGCTGGTCTTGAAAGCGGTTTCCAGGCTGCTGCCCAGGGCATGAATATTCAATCCCTGCTGAAATCGCCCGCCCTGACCAATAACGCCAGACAAACGAATAACGGCCACAACCGGGCGGGGACTGCGAAACCGATCAAACGGTAGCCAGGTTAGCCAATTTGTTAAGTTTATTTCCATGGGTGAATTCTAGAGCGTTTCCGGGTCTCACGGAAGCGCAGCGTTGCCTCATCGCGGTTTTTCAAAAAAAGGGATTTTTATCAAAAATCCAGACTGACGGACTCTTTAAGGATTTTGTCAGCTTCGCGCGTGAAACCACCGTCAGCATTGTGCAAGACCAGCCCGCCATGCAGGACAGTTGCGCCCTTGCCACCTTTGCGACAACGTACAATTACGCGTTTGGCCGGACGTCCTTGCTTCGGCCAGAAAGGCATTATTTCGACACTGCCAAATTGATAATTTCCTACCACATCTACAAGGTCCGCCAGGCGGTCAGCGGTATGAATAATTGTCAAAATGCCGCCTTCCTTCAAAAACTGGCGGGCGGAAACAACCCAGGCTTCAAGCCCTCCAGCCCCTTCCACATTTGCCACAGCCTTGATCTGATTTGGCGACACCTGCGCCTGATCAGCCCGATAAAAGGGCGGATTGGCGATAACCTGGTCAAATGTTGCGTCGCCAAGGGACGCAGGTGGGCAATTGATGTCCCCTTCCAGGATATTCACTAACGCACACAGTTTATTCTGCTCTGCATTTTCGCGGGCAAGCCCGGCCAGCTCACTTTGCAATTCCAGTCCGACGATTTGAACGTCAGGACACCGTTGGGCCAGGCACAAGGCCGCCGTTCCAATGCCGGTCCCGAGGTCAAGTATCCTGTCACCGGCACGGGCAACCACTGATGCGGCCAACAAGACCGGATCAATTGCAGCCCTGTAGCCCGTAGCTGGCTGGTTCAGGACCAGACTTCCGTCCAGAACAGTATGTTCAGTTTTTGACACCACGATCGTCCATTGCCTGCTCAATCACCTTCCGCGCGTAATACTGGTCGCTATCGGCAACCATAATACGCCGCGGCAAGACACCAAGGCTACCCTCCATAACTGACGCATGTGTATCGAAGACCAGGGCGTCAATATCCGCGTCCTCCAGCAATGCCGAAACGAACGAAAGCAAGACAACGTCATTAAAGCGATTCCGATCTTATCGGAATCGCCTCGTTTCATATATTCCATACTTTGCAACGGGTTGCAGCATCAAGTGTTTCAATCAGAATTAAAACACTCTAGTGCGCAGGACTTCAATCATAATGCTCTACGATTGCGCCAAATCGTCGCAAAATCAACGATATAGGTGAATTTTTCGGGCAGGTGCTTGACCGCCGTTCAACCCCCACCTTATTCTTTAAATGAAATAGTCCATTGTCACGAAAGGTGGTTTTGTGGGTGTTGTTGTACCACTGGGAACCAAAAGCGATAGCGCAAAAAAGGCATCCCTGAAGAAACTCCAGTCATTGGTGGCTGACGACCTGTCCAAGGTCAACAGGGTCATCGTCGACCGCATGTCGAGCCGCGTTCCCCTGATCCCTGAACTTGCCGGACATCTTGTTGCTTCCGGCGGCAAGCGCCTGCGCCCGTTAATGACACTGGCCAGTGCCCATATGTGTGGGTATTCCGGTGAGCGTCACATCCAGCTAGCGGCCTGCGTAGAATTCATTCATACCGCCACGCTGCTGCATGATGATGTTGTCGATGAAAGTGATTTACGTCGCGGCAATGCCACAGCCAATGCCTTGTGGGGCAATCAGGCCAGCGTCCTGGTCGGGGATTTTCTGTTCAGCCGCGCCTTTCAGTTGATGGTCAAGGATGGCTCATTGAAGGTCCTGGATATTTTATCAACGGCTTCAGCTGTTATTGCAGAAGGTGAAGTTCAGCAGTTGGTAACATCCAACGACACCTCAACTTCAGAAGATGCCTATCTTGAAGTTATCAGCAATAAAACGGCAGCATTGTTCTCGGCTGCGTGCCGTATCGGCGCTGTTGTCGCCGACCGGCCAAAGGCAGAAGAAGAAGCGCTGGAATCATATGGCAGGAACATCGGCATTACTTTTCAGTTGATTGACGATGTGCTTGATTTTTCTGCAAAACAGGCGACCTTGGGCAAAACAGTCGGCGATGATTTTCGCGAAGGCAAAATTACATTGCCGATCATCCTCGCCTTTCGCAGAGGCGACGACCAAGAGCGAGCTTTCTGGATCAAAACACTGGAAGAGCTGGATCAACAGGAAGGTGACCTGGAAACGGCCATGGCGCTTCTGGAAAAACATGGCGCCCTTGCAGACACGGTTGAACGCGCACGTCATTATGGCGCAAAAGCCCGCGATGCCCTCGGATTTTTCCCGGCAGGTGAAGAACAGCAAGCGCTGGTTGATGTTGTTGATTTTTGTATTGAAAGAGCCCACTGACACCAACTGACGCCCACGGGCTAGTCATTGGCAGTCATTGTCAGTCATTGTCAGCCACGCAGAACATTGCATTCGGGACGTGGGGCCGGGTTGAAATTCACAATGTTAATTACTCATATCATCTCTTAACTATTAACTGTTAAGATTTGCAAGTTCGAGTTCAACATTGTTCATTACCGGGGTACGCCTGAATGTCCGACATGATCTATTCAAAATCTTTTGCTGCTGGTGACGAAATATTCCGAATCGGTGATCAGGGGCGAAACGCTTATATGATTGAGAATGGAGAAGTTGAAATCTCCAATATTCAGGACGGCAAGGAAGTTGTTATCGCAACACTTGGCGCTGGTGAAATCTTCGGCGAAATGTCGATGATTGATGACGCTCCACGTTCTGCCTCCGTTCGGGCCTCCCAAAAAACGGATGTTATTGTCATTCAGCGAGCCCGTTACATGGGAAACCTGCGCTCAGATAATCCGATGATGAACCTGATCATTCGGGTCATCCTCAATCGATTTCGAGAAACACAGCATTTGCTGGTTGGCAAAGAACTTCCCAACAATGGCACGGATGCATCGCTCGACGAAATCAGGGATCTGGCTTTCAGTCGTATCAATATTGAAAAAGATATGCGGCAGGCCCTTGCGAACAACGAATTCGAAATGCATTTCCAGCCGATCGTCTCGTTGGATGACGGCCACCTTGCCGGCTTTGAAGCCTTGATGCGCTGGCAAAAGGCAGACGGCACCTTCATCTCACCTGTTGAATTCATTCCTCTGGCAGAAGAGACCGGTTACATCGTTGAATTGGGTCGCTGGGCATTGGAAACATCGCTTGAACAACACAAGACCCTGATGGCAGAATTCGCCACCGCCTTTCCTGATAAACCCTCGCCGTTCATGAGCGTCAATGTTTCGGGCCTACAGCTGTCGGAGCTGAAGGAAATTGACACCCTCGCGGAGATCATTTCCACGAGCGGGGTGAATCCAGCCAACATCAAGCTGGAAATCACCGAAACAATGATGGTGGAAAACTTCGCCCACGCGACCGAGGCCTTGAAAAAGTTGAAAAGCCTCGGCACGTCGATTGCGCTTGATGATTTTGGTACAGGATATTCAAGCCTGAGTTATCTGCACCAGTTCCCGCTGGACACCATCAAGATTGACCGCACATTTGTCGTTAATATGGACAAATCGACAAACAGTCTTCGTGTGGTAAATGGCATTGCCCAGCTGGCCCTTGCTCTGCGCACAAACATTGTCGCCGAGGGCATCGAGGAAAAAGCCCAAATGGATACGCTGAGGGCCCTGGGCTGCCAATATGGCCAAGGGTATTATATGTCAAAGCCGCTCAATTTTGAAAAAGCCGTTGATGTTATCAAGCAAAAAACGACCTGGTAATCAGCTTCCAGCCAGACCTGTCTGCACCAAATTTAAAGGACACGATCCGTCGGATCATCATATTCGACGGGAATCTGACTGGGTCGCGTCATCAAGAAAGTTGCACCGATCAACATGAGCGCTGCGGCTGAAAACATGACTGCCCAATGCACTTCGGTAAACATCGTCAAAAATGTAAGGCTGCACGCCATGACGGTTAATGCAGATACCTTGGCGCGCCTGGGAACAACACCATGTGATCGCCATTTTTGCAAGGATGGTCCAAATTTCGGATGGTTATACAGCCAGTTATGAAAACGTTCAGAACTATTGGAAAAGGCCCACAGGGCCAGCAACATAAAGGGCGTGGTCGGCAAAACAGGCAGCACGACACCGGCAACGCCAATGCCAAAAAAGGCAAAGCCCAGAACCAGATATAAGTGTCGCTTTCCCATCTACCATAGATAGGACGTCCGGGGCCCAATTACCAGATATTCAGCGATTAGAGCAGTTCCGTTTAAACTGGGTTTGCCCTAACGAAAAGCCGGTTCATCAAAGCTGCGTAGTTTGCGTGAATGCAAGACACGTTGATCAACTTCTTCACGCAACATGCTGATCGTCTCAAGCCCGATCTTGAAGTGCTGACTGACCCGTTCCTGGTAAAAAGCATTGGCCATACCAGGCAATTTGATTTCCCCATGCATGGGTTTATCCGAAACACATAACAAGGTGCCGTATGGTACCCGCAAGCGATAACCGTTGGCGGCTATTGTGGCAGACTCCATATCAACGGCAATTGCTCTGGTCTGGTTGAAATAAGTCGACAAGGCATCGTGGCGTAATTCCCAATCCCGGTCATCCGTTGTCACGACCGTGCCGGTCCGCAAATGTTGTTTCATATCGGCAGCTGTATCACCGCTGACCTTGGCCACGGCCGCACTTAAGGCCACTTGAATCTCGGCAATGGCAGGTATCGGAATTTCTGGCGGCAGGTCATTGTTCAAGACATTATCCAGCCGACCATAGGCATGGGCCAAAACATAATCACCAAGACGCTGACTTCTGCGCAAGCCCCCACAGTGACCGATCATCAGCCAGCAATGGGGTCGCAAAACAGCCACATGATCCGTAATCGTTTTCGCGTTCGATGGCCCAACACCAATATTGATCAGGGTGACACCCATATGCCCGTCTTTGACAAGGTGATAGGCGGGCATTTGCGGCAACTTGGTCGCGAGCTCACCAGAAGAAGCAGAATCAGTCAGACGCGGGTTACAGGAAATTGCGTTACCCGGCTCGACAAATGCTCTGAAGGTATCGCCCGTCTCAATTTCCTGACGACCATATTCAACAAATTCGTCCACATATCTTTGATAGTTCGTAAATAAAACAAATCCCTGAAAATGCTCAGGAGACGTTCCCGTATAATGGTTTAGCCTGGACAGGGAGAGATCAACTCTTTCCGCGCTAAACAGCGACAGGGGGTGGGGCTCACCTGCTTGCCCACGATATGTCCCATTAGCAACCCGGTCGTCAATTCGAGCCAGGTCCGGCAGATGAAACATGTCAGCCAACAAAGAAACTTCATCGGCTTTCAGATCCGAAGTCAGGGATTCCATAGCAAAGGTCAAGGGAATTTGCCGGTTTGAAATACCGACCTGGATCGGCACGTCATGGTTTTTCAGTAGCAAGCCGATTTGCTCCAGATAATAGCTGCGAAACAAGGAAGGCTTGGTAACCGTGGTGCCATAGACACCAGCCTCAGCCACTGCGCCATAGGACAAGGAACCCCGTTGTTGTTGCGATACGGAAGGCACTTCAATACGTAGATAGGGATAACAGGCATCGACCTTTTCAAAACCGCGTTCACCCGCGGCAAAGCGGTCGAAATGCGCCCTCAGAAGCTCGCAACCTTCGTCATAAATTTCTTCCATGCGCGAAATGGCGGCTTCGGGCGAATCGAAGGATTGCAAATCCCGTATATCAGCATCATTCAATAAATTCATTTCTTACCATTATCACTAATTGCCCCGCACAAATACCGGATGTTGCCCAAGCGGGTATTATTTTATGTCGATTGCCCGCTCTGATTCACCTGGTTGAATTCATCAAGTCGAACTCAACAGTATAAACCCGGCAGGCCGGACGCTACAGGTGTGTACATTGTGATCTATATAGGCTTGATTTAATTGAGATACAGCCGCAACGTTGATTTCTTCGAATTTCAGGTTTACCGGCCTGATAATTGTACTTCCTCTGACTGCAAATTGATGTTTCCATGATTATTCCGCAATTGGCTTCATTGCTGGAGACGTTTTCTCTTTCTTGCCGCGGTGGATTTTATCCAGGCAGCAAAGACGCCGTCCCCCCCCTTACAAATGGATCGGTCGCAAAAACTGTTGTGCTTATTGGCAACACCGGCCCGGCCATGTGGCATAAGTTTCATGACAGTCCGGAAAATCTCGACAATGCGATCAATCCTTTGGACCGCTGGACCAAACGCATACTGGGACAGATTGTTTTGCAAACAGATGGTTTCGGGCTGGTCGAAGCGCTTTATCCGTTTGGTGGCCCGCCCTGGTTACCCTTTCAGAAGTGGGCCCAACGGGCAGAACCCGTTTACCCGTCTCCTACCGGTCCCCTCATCCACCCGACTTATGGCCTCTGGCATGCTTACAGGGGAGCCTTGGTATTTGAGCAACAACTGGAATTACCAGCAAATGAACCTGCGCCGTCGCCCTGTGATCGTTGTGAAGACCGGCCTTGTCTAAATGCCTGTCCGGTTAGCGCCTTTGATGGAAGCCAATATGACGTTCCGGCATGCACAGCTCATATGCTCCATGATCCGGCGGGTGAAACTTGCAAGACCACTGGCTGCCTTGCCCGTCATGCTTGTCCGGTTGGCACTGAATATGTTTATGTTTCTGCTCAATCTGAATTTCACACAAGGGCTTTTCTTCGTGCCCAACAGTTAGAGTGATTCTGGCTTAAACGGAATCATTTCTGCGGTTATGTTTGACGCAAACCTTTAACTTGAGGCAACGCTGCGTTTCCGTTAAACCCGGAAATGCTCCAGATAATACCTAAGTTCAAACTTCTCCAACCAGGAAAATGCACATGAGTAACGGGATACCATTTAACAGGGATGACGATGTTGAATATGGCGCCGCCCAGATAATGTCCCCCCTGGTGCGCCGGGTTGTTGCCGATAATTCAGGCCCCTTCACCTTCAAGGGCACGGGAACTTTTATCGTCGGCGAAAAGAATGTTGCCATCATTGATCCCGGCCCCGATCTCGAAAATCATATTGAGGCTACGCTGAAAGCCGTGCAGGGGCGCAACGTTAGTCATATTCTGGTCACCCATACCCATAAGGACCATTCCCCGGCTGCCGCCGCTTTAAAGGAACGAACAGGTGCACAAACATGGGGGTTTGGACCGCATGGGTCTGGCAGACCAGAAGCCGGCGGTATTGTCGAGGAAGGCGCCGATCACGACTTCAAGCCGGATCACAAACTGCGCCACGGGGATATTATCGAAGGCGATGGCTGGACATTCGAAGCTTTGCATACACCTGGCCACACATCGAACCACATCTGTTTTGCCTTGAGGGAAGAAAAGACCGTGTTTACCGGTGACCATGTCATGGGCTGGTCGACGACAATCGTGGCACCCCCGGACGGTGACATGCAGGCCTATATGCGCAGCCTGGATCTATTGCTACCCCGGGACGACGTGCTTTACCGCCCCTGTCACGGCCCGGCCATTGAAAACCCACAAGATTTTGTCAGAAGTTATATCGAGCACCGAAATGCCCGAAACAGCCAAATCCTGAAATGTCTGAAAGATGGCATTCGCGGTATCCCGGAAATGGTGGAAACCATGTATGCAGATGTGCCTGCCTTTTTGCACCCGGCAGCACAAAGGTCAGTTCTTTCTCATCTGATCCATTTGACCGAAACCGGAGAGGCCCGCAGCGAGGGCATTCCCTCATTATCATCAGAATATAGCCCCGGATAAAGAAACGCCCTCTGCGAATACTTTCGCAGAGGGCGTGCTTTTTCAGGTGCCGTTTAAGACGATCAAGCCGTTGGGAGCTTGTAGTCCTTGTATTCTTCCCGCAATTTTGATTTCAACAACTTGCCTGTCGCTGTATGAGGCAATTCGTCAACAAAGACGACGTCATCGGGCGCCCACCATTTAACAATCTTGTCTTCCAGATAAGCCAGCACACCTTCACGATCAAGGTCGCTGCCTGCTGATTTGATGATCAACATCAAGGGCCGCTCGTCCCACTTGGGGTGGTACACACCGATAACACAGGCTTCCACCACATCCGGATGGCCAACAGCAGTATTTTCAAGATCAATGGAACTGATCCATTCGCCACCGGTTTTAATGACGTCCTTGGAACGGTCAACAATTTGCATGTAGCCTTGAGGACTAATATTGGCCACATCACCAGTGTCAAACCAGCCATCGTCATCCAGTACGTCACCGCCGTCACCCTTGAAATAGCCAGAGCAAATGGCAGGGCCTCGAACCATTAGCCTGCCAAAGGCGACACCGTCTCTCGGTTGTTCCTCGTTGTCGTCGTCGATGATTTTCATTTCGACGCCGTAAATGCCCCGGCCCTGCTTTTCCTGAACGTCGTAACGTTCTTTCGGTGAATAATTTTCCATGCCGGTCTTGAGCGTACCGCAAGTGCCGATCGGGCTCATTTCTGTCATGCCCCAGGCATGGATCAAAACGGCACCGTGAGCTTCTTCAAATTCTTCAATCATTGCCCGTGGGGCAGCGGAGCCACCGCACACAACACGCGAAACGGTGTCCAGTGTCAGTTTGTTTTCCCGCATGTGATTGAGCAACATTAGCCAGACCGTCGGCACACCGGCAGTCATCGTAACTTTTTCGTCGTTCAACAATTCATAAACACTGGCACCATCCATCCCGGCGCCAGGAAAGACCAGCTTGGCGCCACACATAGGTGCCGCATAGGCGATACCCCAGCAATTGGCGTGAAACATGGGCACGACCGGCAACACAGTTTCCATACTCGACAGGCCGAGCGTGTCTTTCATACAAACAATGAAACTGTGGATGACAGTTGAGCGATGTGAATAGAGCACGCCTTTGGGGTTGCCCGTTGTGCCGGATGTGTAACATAGCGAAGACGCCGTATTCTCATCGAATGTCGGCCACTCAAATTCATCGTCTTCAGCGTCAATCAAGGTTTCGTAGCACAATACATTGTTCAAAGTCGTTTCAGGCATATTGGCTTCGTCTGTCATGATGACAAAGCCTTTCACGCCCTCAAACTGATCCTGAACCTGTTCCAGCAGCGGTACAAAAGTAAGATCCGTAAAGATGTAATCGTCTTCGGCATGATTGACGATATAGATGATTTGCTCAGCGAACAGGCGGGGATTAATCGTGTGCAAGACTGCACCCAGGCCAGAGACACCATAATAGAGTTCGAAATGGCGAAATCCGTTCCACGCCAGGGTTGCGACCCGATCCCCCAGTTTTACGTCAAGCTTCAGTAAGGCCTTCGCCAGTTGTTTGGAACGTTTCTGCGCGTCGGTATATGTATATCTGTGGATCGGTCCCTCAACCGTCCTCGAAACTATTTCACCCTCTCCGTGATATTGGGCAGCGTAATCAATCAGAGTTGAGATCAGCATCGGCCGATCTTGCATTATTCCAAGCATTGCTCTTCCTTTGGGGGTCAGTTTCTTCAACGGTTCATTGCCAGCATGGCTCATGAACGCGAATATTGCCGCTAAAATGCGATTGAGACCAGTGGTTTTCGACGAAAGATTAGCCGGTACATTTCAGGCCCGCAAGGGACTTAAAGTCAGCCCGTGTAACCAGATGCTACAGATGGCCACATCGTGGCCCATTCCAGAATTTGATTACCAGGCATGGGCTTCGCAATGAAATAGCCTTGAACCTGGTTGCACTGGTAGTTTTTCAATAGCTCAAGTGTCTCGAGGTCTTCGACCCCTTCAGCAATGACCGACATAACCAGACGACGCCCCAAGTCTACCGTCGTTTCAACAATCGCTTTGGCATCCTTGTCGCTCAAGGCCCTTTTGACAAAGGACTGGTCTATTTTCAGTTCTGTGAAGGGAATATTCTGCAATTGCTGCATGGAAGAAAACCCGGTTCCGAAATCGTCAATGGACAATTGAAACCCTTTCATGCGCAAACGAGTGAGAACATCAAGGGAGTTCTGGATTTCAGTCAGCACCGAGCTTTCCGTCACTTCAACCGTTACCCGATCAGCTTTCAAATCCCGGGCCGCCACAAGGCCCGCCAAATAATCTGGCAAACCCAGATCCGCCAGGGAGAGGGCGGAATAGTTTATTGACACATCCAGAGTCAAATTTTCGGTTTGCCAACGGGCAACTTCGGCAAGGGATTGTTCAACCATGCTGACAGTCAACTCATCAATTAAACCGCTTTCCTCGGCCAGAGGAATAAATCTGTCAGGCGGAATCATGCCCTTGACCGGATGCTGCCATCTGGCAAGAGCTTCAACCCCGACAAAGGCCATATCTGCAAGGTTTATTCGTGGCTGAAACCAGGGTTTGATTTGCCCTTGCGAAACTGCTTGAGTAAGCTCTTGGACAGAAAAATCGCTCTTGTCGACCATTGAACCTGAATTTGATACTTCCTGGTGACGGTCGATCAAAGGCACCAGTTCCAGCAGTTTTTCCAGGGTCAGAATATCAATAGGCTTTGTGATCGCCCCCAGAACAGTCAATCCCCGATCTCTGGCCAGACGTTCGGCTGTTGCCAAAACACCACTATCCAGGCCACTCATCAAAATAAGTGCTGCTGAACATCCGTTTTCTGCCAGATATCGGATCAATTCGATACCATCCATATTTGGCATCGACAAATCCATTACAATGGCGTCCAGTGCATCGAACTGCACAGAGACTATTTCTGATGCGCTTGTCGTTATGGCAACATCGAACGACATGTCTTGTGCAACATCCTGGACAAACTCACAAATACCCAGTTCGTCATCCACAACGAGAATGGACCGGGTCATTGCGCAGCCCGTTTATGGTTTCTGGATAAGTACATTAACTCAGTTTCTTTCAAAACAATCACAAACAACACTTCATCGTCAGCCCACCAGACCTTCAAGAGATCTTCGAATATCTTGATTTCGCCCCTTCGCCAGTGCGGGATAGATTTTTCTTGTTTCTCCAATATGGTCGAGCAACCAGTTGTTCAGAATTTCAACAATTTTCTGCGCATCCTGAACATCATTCGAAGCCTCATACTTTGAGACATACTTCATCATCTCGGACAACAACATTTTGTGTGCCGTCACATGCGCATCACGTTGCGCAAAATTGAGAACGTCCATAACGATTTCTTCACGATCAAAATGATATACTACAGCGGATGTCAGGTCGCTTAAAATGGCAAGAATCTTCTTGTCTGGTTCGACCCTTGTCACCGAAATATTGGCAAGATTGATCAAGGCTGCCAACAAACGATGGTCTTCATCCAATGATGGGACGCCAACATCCAGCTGATCCGTCCATGCGATCAAATCACGCCCATCCAGGGATTGTCGAACCCTCTGCAAGACATCAGCTTCCCGATAAGGTTTTCGAACAATACCCTGGATGCAATATTTCACGAATTGCACACTGGATTGCATGGCTTTGTCACCTTCCCAGGCGAAGCCAGATGTCAGAATTACTTTTACGCCTGGCCCTGTCCGGAAAATATTAGCAGCCAGCTGGAACCCGTTCATACCGCCTGGCATGACAACATCGGAAAAAACCAGATCGATATCTGTATGTTGTTGCACCATCAGTAAAGCCTCTTCGGCGCTGTTTGCGGTCAACACTTCATAGCCCACTGCGTGCAGATATTCTGCCCCCACTTCCGCCAACTCCGCCTCATCATCAACGATCAGGACCGTCTCTGTGCCGCTGAAGTCTTCAGTAGAGTTTGTCGTCAACTCGCCGTCTGCAACGTCTTGCACTTGTACACGCGGCAAATAGATGGTGAATGTTGTGCCAAGTCCCAGCTCGGAATAAACCTGAATTTCGCCTTTGGACCGATGAACAAAACCAAAGACCATGGCAAGGCCGAGGCCGGTTCCCAGCCCTTTTTCTTTTGTGGTATAAAAGGGTTCAAAAATCTTGTCCTGATCTTCTCGTGATATTCCTTCTCCGTTGTCGCTGATGCTCAACGCAACATATTCTTTTGCTGGATCGTATCTACGCCCATCCGCGTCGCCGGCAAGCTCAACATTTCTGCTTTCAATTATAAGTTTGCCGCCGTTGGGCATGGCGTGACCGGCATTTACACAAAGGTTGACGATCGCGTCTTCAAGATCTCCTTGATCAAGTTCGCTGTGCCAAAGGTCTTCCTGAAGCTCAAACTCCATGGTCACACTACGCCCGGCGGACTGTTCAATCAGACTTTGCATCCCTCGAATAACATCGTTCACAATCACGGCTTCAGTATGGGTTGGGTCCAGTCGAGAAAATCCCAAAATTTGTTTCGTCAGATCGGCCGCTCGCTTTGTCGCCTTCAATGACGTTTCTACACGCCGTTGATTTCGCTCATCCAGCTCGGACTTTCGCGATAACATTTCAAGATTGCCCAAAATGATACCAAGCAGATTATTGAAATCATGTGCAATTCCGCCGGCCAACTGGCCGACCGCTTCCAGCTTTTGGGAGCGCCGCAAAGATTGTTCCAATGCAACTCTTTCAGAAACATCGTTGACGACAACCAGATATAGAGGTGGCATTTCATTTTGCATGTACTGCAAAGTCACATCGGCGCTGTAGACACTGCCGTCTGCCTTGATCATTTTTTCTGACAGAAGGATTACGTCCTTTTCACCCGTTCGCAGCGGGGCCGAAAACGTCCCGAATTCTGAAGCATCAAAGCCGGCAACGACATCCGCCGGACCAAGTTTCAGAATTTCGTCAGTAGTATAACCAAGGTTTTTCAGGCCACCTGAATTCGCAAAAACAAACTTTAACGTTTTGGCATCGAAGAGGAAAAATTCGTTGGTGGCGTTTTCAACTATGCGCCCAAGCCGGTCGGTCATAACTTGCGATTTCAATCGTTCAGAAATATCGGTAACGATACCACTGAAATATACCTTGCCTGACTTTTCCCACGAGCCAAGTGACAGTTCTATGGGAAATTCATTTCCATCTTTATGCAATCCTTTAAGTTGATGGACTTGCACCCCTTCGGCAATCGCCCCGATCTGCCAGGCTTTTTCATAACCGTTTTTATGCGCCTTGCGAAGTCGTTCCGGAATCAATTTTGTTATTTTATGACCCAGAATTTCGTTGCTCGTGTAGCCAAACATTTCTTCTGCAGCCGGGTTCCAACCGGCGATCCGTCCTTCTTCTCCTTCGCCAATAATCATCGCCATTCGAGAAGATAACGTAATTGATCGGAAACGTTCCTCTGCAGCAATGAGCTCGGCAACATTTCGATGGATGCGGCCGACCATTGGCCGAAATATCAAGAGCCCGGAAAAAAGCAAAACACCCAGCGTCACAATAACCGTGAGATGTCGTAGAAACTGGATTTGCGCGACTTTTTCCTCATTTTCCTTTTGGGACTGCCAGACAATTTTATCCAGATTCGAAAGCAATTCGACAGAGGATGTTGGTGAAACACCTAATGCCGAGTTGGTTGTACCCGCGCCACTTCCTGCTGCCTGAATAAAAAGTCGCATAACTTCAATAAAGTTACGCACATCCCGATCGACAAATAGATCAGGCCCAAAATACATTTTCTTCAGGGCCTGACTTCGCGGCGCAGATAGCCCGATTTGTTCATCTCCCCTGGTTAAACCGATATGGGTCTTTTCCATCAGATCAACAATGCGGGTCATCTCCAGAAGGGATTTCGTGCCCACCTCACTACTTTTGGCCTCACGGAAACGAACCTGAAGCAATTCAAGCCTTTGGGATAACATGCGCTGTCGGCCAGCCAGATTGATCTCGGCAGCCGCAGTGTCCTGTTGCTGCAGTGTGATTCCCAAAAGCAAATAACTGCTGAGAGCAAGGACACCAACGACAGCCAGGACAAAAATATAGCGCGTTCGCAATCCCTTGAGAGATTTGGCCCCGCTATCTGCTTCAGAAACAACAATTGGACTTTTCATGTAAATTCGGATCCGGGCACTATTGTCAATCCAACGGCCAGTATAAGGAACTTGCCACTAATTTCCGGATTAACATCGACATGATCAAACCACACATTAACTCTAAATCCACAAGCCAAAAACGGGCCCTCACAGTTAATACTGCGTGAGGGTCTCTTAAACTTCATGAGTATAATGGATAAAGTTTTATTTGAGCCATAGTTCAAAAATCATTTTTGAAAAAAGTTTTTCTACTTTTTTCTACATACCATTGGCCCTGCCAGATTATATATTTAATAGTTATAAGTATTGAAATGGTTGTGCCCCCAACTGTATTGAAACCCCTTTGACACACCCGTCATGATTCGGCTTAACTTGCCGTGAAGCCAATCGAAATAGCCCCGCCCCTGATATTGGAGACGACCAAATGACTGACCTCGGCAATTCACCAGCTGCACGTGATATCGCATCGGTGTTGCACCCCTATACCAACCTTGCCGTACATCGCGAAAATGGCCCCATGATTATCGAAAGGGGAAAAGGCATCTACGTCTACGATGACAGTGGCAAGGAATATATCGAAGGGCTGGCAGGTCTCTGGTGTACGGCTCTGGGGTTCGGTGTTGAGGAACTTGTTGAGGCTGCTGCCGAGCAGATGCGGAAGTTGCCCTACTATCATATGTTTGCCAGCAAATCGACGGGGCCGGCTATTGATCTTGCGGACCGCCTGACAAACATGCTGCCCATCGAAAATTCGAAAATTTTCTTTGCCAATTCGGGCTCCGAGGCCAATGACAGCCTGATTAAAATGGTTTGGTATTACAGCAATTCGCGCGGCAAACCTGAAAAGAAAAAGATTATCTCTCGTCAGCGCGCGTATCACGGGGTCACCATTGCATCCGCCAGCCTGACGGGCCTGCCGAACAACCACAGGTCTTTTGACCTGCCGATTGATCGCATCCTGCATACGGATTGTCCGCATTATTATCACGGTGCAAATGCCGGGGAATCAGAAGAGGAATATTCAGCTCGCCTCGCCAACAACCTTGATGAAATGATTATGAGCGAGGGGCCTGATACAGTCGCTGCCTTTATCGCCGAGCCTGTTATGGGTGCGGGCGGTGTTGTCGTCCCACCCGCCGGATATTTCGAAAAAATCCAGGCTGTACTGGCGAAGCATGACGTTCTGTTCCTTGACGACGAAGTGATCTGTGGTTTCGGTCGAACCGGCAATCCTTTTGGCTGCCAGACTTATGGCTTTAAGCCGGACACAATAACGATGGCGAAAGCCCTGTCGTCAGCCTATTTGCCAATTTCAGCTGTCGCCATCAACAATGATATGTATGAAGGCGTTATGGAAGAAAGCAATCGCATCGGTGTGTTTGCCCATGGCTTTACCTATTCAGGGCACCCGGTCGCTGCTGCCGTTGCCTTGAAGAACCTTGAGCTCATGGAAGAACGTGACGTGATGGGTCATGCGGCCCGCATATCACCTGTTTTCCAGGCCCGTTTGAAAGCGCTGTCCGATCATCCGCTGGTTGGCGAAGCGCGCGGTGTTGGCCTTGTGGGTGCTGTTGAACTAATTGCCGATAAATCGGCCCGGCGTAATTTCCAGCCAGGCCAGGGCGTTGGCGCCTATATCAGCGCGCGGGCTTCGGATCAAGGCCTGATCGTTCGCGCCATGGGAGATAGTGTTGGTCTCTGCCCACCGTTGATTATTTCAGAAGCACAAATCAACGAAATGTTTGACCGTTTGACAATTGCCCTCGACGAAACTGAAGCCTGGGTTCACACAAGCGGTTTGCGAACAGCGAACTAGGCCTCTCTCACCTCAGCGGGCAGTGCCTTAAACGTGCTGCCCGCCATTGATGTGAATTTCAGAGCCATTAACGTAAGACGATTGGTCTGAACACAAAACATAGATCATTGAAGCCACTTCTTCGGGTCGACCCAGCCGATGCATGGGAATCTCATCCGCCAGCGCCTGATATTCCGGCCCGATCATGGCTGTCTCGATCTCACCAGGGGAAATCGCATTGACCCGAACCCCTGAGGGTCCAAAATCGGCGGCCATTTCTCGCGTCAGGGAAGCAAGTGCTGCCTTGGATGTCGCATAAGCCGCACCAGCAAAAGGGTGAACCCGGCTGCCAGCAATGGACGTCACGTTAAGGATGCTTCCTTGCCCAACCTTTAGTTCTTCGAACAAACCCCGGGCAAGAACGATGGGTGCATAGAAATTGACGTGAAAGACATCACGCCACAAAATCATCTCTGAATTCAAACAATTCAAGCGTTCGCCATTCGGACCTTTGGGTGATATCGCTGCGTTATTAACCAGTGCATGCAATGGCCCACCCTTCAACCGTTCCTTCAAAGCCAGAACACCCGCGGCAAGGCTTTCCATGTCGGAGAGGTCCATTACCACATGATCTTCCGGCCCGGCTTCCCATGGGCAATTCTCTGAAAAGGCTTGCCGGGAGACTGTAATCACCCGCCATCCAGCAGCACTGAACCGTTTGACCGTCGCATGCCCAATTCCTCGGCTTGCCCCTGTCAGGATGATCGTGCGTCTATCATTATCCATCAGCAAATATTCTTTCCATGCCCCTTGAACAGAGCTTCAGTAATTGCCCCCTGAACAGAGCTTCAGTAATCAAATTACATCAATGTGCCAGCAAGACTGGAACCGGCGAATTCTTCAGAACATCGCCTGTTACACCACCAAAAATAAGGCGCCTTAAGCGGCTTCTGGTATAAGCCCCCATCACCAGCAAATCGGCGTTTTCATCGCGAACCGCAGACATAAGGCTTTCTGCTACCGAGCCTGCTTTTACGCGGATATCACGTTTTGAGGCCGTAACACCATGCATCGCCAGATAATGAACAACATCTTCTGCTGAGGGGCCGTGTTTGCCGGCTTCCTCGACCTCCAGCACAGTTACTTTTTCGGCTTCGCAAAGAAAATGTAGCGCAGCACTAACCGCCCGGGCGGCTTCAACACTGCCATTCCAGGCAATTGCAATCGTTGTCCCAAGATGATCAGCAGTCTCACCAGGCGGCACGACCAAAACCGGGCGCCCGGTATCCATCAAGGCTGTTTCCAGGGTTGCAGACGGAGATAAATCATCGGCATCGTCCGAACGCCCGGCAACGATCAAGTCTGCAAGACGACCTTTGGAGGCGACAAAGTCTTCCTCTCGTCCCACAACTTTCGTAAAGCTGGCCGTTGCCTTGTCACCAGGGCCGGCGTCGTCACTTTGCGTAACGCCACTTTTACTGCACGAATCTTCAAACCGTTGTCGTGCGCGTTTCAAACGTTCATTTGCTTCTTGCTCAGCGCTGGCCATCACGTCTTCGATCATTGCACTGGTCATGCCTTCACCGACATAAGCGACAGAATCGCGAGGGTCGATAGAAACATGCAATGCTTCGATATGTGCGCCTAACCTGTTGCCAACTGTAAGTGCTGCGTCCAGGGGTGCAGGTGTTGCCGCCAAACCACTCATGGGAACCAAGATTGTTTTAGTAGCCATTACAGCCTCCCGTTTACACGTTCCAACAGTCTCTCTCTTTATACTTAGCACGATCTTCGCACAATGTAATTGCCGGCCTTATGCGCCTTGTCTTCCGCGACGTCATGCCACAGCGCCGGTAAGTTAGCGGCGCAGAAGGCAAGTCAAAATATATTCAGGGGAATCTTGATGTAAGATGTTTCATTATCTTCTGGTACGGGGAACTCTCCTGCTCTCATATTAACCTGGACTGATGGCAATATTAGTTCAGGCAAGCTCAGACCAGCATCACGTCCCTTCCGCAATGCAACGAAATCAGGTCTGGATTTTCCACCACCCAGATGAACGTTGTCTCGGCGTTGTTGTGCCACGCTGCTTTCCCAGGCGAAGTCGCGCCCTTCACCGCCATAATCGTGGCAGGTGAACATCCGCATATCGTCGGGCAACTCCATCAATCGCTGCACGGATGAATAAAGGATATCCGCATCGCCGCCAGGGAAATCGCACCGTGCAGTTCCGTAATCTGGCATAAAGACTGTGTCACCAACAAATACAGCATCTGCAAACACATAGGATACACAGGCTGGCGTGTGTCCGGGTGTTTCCATAACTTTGACCACCTGGTCACCCAGGTTTAATTCATCGCCCTCGCCGACCAATCGGTCCCACTGCGAGCCATCTCTTTTGAAAGTGCCACCCGCATTAAACGCGTCACCAAATGCTTGCTGCACGATTGTTACGCAACGTCCGATGACAGTTTGGCCGCCGAGTTCTTTTTGCACGTAAGGTGAGGCTGTCAGATGGTCAGCGTGGACATGGGTTTCCAGTATCCACTTGATTTTTAAATCTTTTTCCTTGACGTGGGCAATCAACTTATCGGCACTGCTAGTCGAGGTGCGCCCGCTTCGGGCCTCGTAATCCAGGACAGGGTCGATAATTGCGCCGGTCCCGGTTGCCGGATCAGAAACAAGATAGGTAACCGTCGACGTTACTGGATCAAAAAAACCTTCAACATTTACTTTGCCCTCAGACAAAACGGTTTGCTCACTCATGGACATCCTCCGGGCTTCCTGTTCATCGATAGTTTATGTGGCTATTTTGCGGCGTTCGGCTGCACGTAAATCACACAGTACTTCACTGTTTAATAATAGTGGGGACGATTGTCTTAAATACCATGCGGGTCCTGATGAATAATCACGTCGGCTCCCGGGAAAGCTTCTCCAATACTGATTTCCAGTTCGTCTGCAATTTCGTGGGCCTTGGTCAACGGCATGTCACCGTCAACCTCCACGTGCAATTGGATGAACGAATTTATGCCGGACGACCTTGTTCTGAGGTCATGCAAACTGTGCACGTCCTCGTGTGCCAGAACGATTGCGAGGATCTTCTCCCGATCCTCGACAGGAAACTCGCGGTCCATCAGCATGTCGTAAGACTGGCGGAATATTTCCCAGGCGCCATGGAAGATATAAACCGCTACCAATACCGCGACCAAAGGATCCACAATCCGCCAGTCAAATACGGTGATGGCAACCAGAGCCAGAATTACACCGGCATTTACCAGCAAATCGCTTCGATAATGCAGGGAATCAGCTGAGACCGCGACTGAACCGGTCTTGTTCACCACGTGGCGCTGGAACAGGACCAGCACCAGGGTCAGCGCCATGGACGCCAGCATGACAAGAATACCGAGGATGCTGTTTTCGACGGGTTGCGGGTGGATAAACCGCTCAATCGCCTGAAACACAAGGAATACTGACGATCCACCGATAAACGCGGCTTGCGCCAGGCTTGCCAGTGATTCGACCTTGCCATGGCCAAACCGGTGCTCTGCATCTGCAGGTTCCAGGGCGTGGCGGACGGCAACCAGGTTGACGATGGATGCCAGGGCATCAAGGATTGAATCGACCAGCGAACTGAGCAGGGCAACCGAATCTGACTTCAGCCAAGCCCAGGCCTTGATGACAATCAACAAAGACGCCACAGCTACCGACGCATATGTCGCCAGTTTCATCAGCCGCGCGGACTTGGGATCGACACCACCGGTACCGCCGATTGGCACCGGTTCATCGCGGTGGGATATGTTTTCAGGCCCGGCGCTCATTCAACGATTACCCATTCATTCCGCCATAACCCGTTCATTCGATCATTACCTGTCTCAGGGGAAAAGAATCTGGTTGCGCCAACCCTCACCATCGCGCTCGTATATCAGGCGTTCGTGCAGGCGGAAAGGCTTGTCAGTCCAGAATTCCAGCCGTTCCGCAGCAATTCGATAGCCTGACCAAAAGGGCGGGCGAGGCACGTCGCCGATCGCGTATTTGGCGGCGTACTTGGCGACCGCTACTTCAAGATCGAAGCGCCCGGACATGGCTGTGGATTGTTTTGAGGCCCAGGCACCGATGCGGCTGTCGCGGGCGCGACTGGCATAATATGCATCGGCTTCTTCATCAGATACCGGCGTAACAGCCCCTTCGATTCGGACCTGACGGGCCAGGGTCTTCCAGTGGAAACACAAGGCTGCACGGGGGTTTTCAGCCAACTCCCGCCCTTTGCGGCTTTCTGTGTTAGAGTAAAAAACAAAGCCGCGCTCATCAAAACCTTTAAGCAAGACCATCCGCACGGAGGGTGCACCGCTTGCATCCGCAGTCGCCAGAGCAACAGCTGTGGGGTTGTCCGGTTCATTTTTTGTGGCCTCTTCGAGCCACTGTGAAAACGTCTCAAACGGGTCCTTTTTCGCGGACATATTGTCTCTTCTCCGGCCCAAAATGGCGCTGAAATTGTTGAATTAACCTAGAAATCTGCTGAATATTTGAGGCTATCTTAATCAATGATCTGCCAGCTTGTCGACCGGAACAGTCCAGTTGATCAAGTCGCCTGATCAAGTTGCCAAAAATTGAAACGAAAGCTGCAATAATCTTTGAGGCTTGTTATAATTCGCCCTAAACCCTGCATATATGTTTCTGGCATGATCATTGCCATATTTTGGTCTCGATTATCCAGTAGTAAATTTCTGACAGGAAATTGATTAATTCAGCTATCGGTCTTCGGGCAGAACAGCAAATTCGGGAATAAAGAAAATGAAAAAGTTAGCAGTTGTATTCGTCAGCATCGCTGCCCTGACCCTGGCGGGTTGTGAAGGTGCCGGCGAGAAGGAAAAGCTGGGCACAATTCTGGGCGCTGCTGCCGGTGCCATCGCTGGCAGCCAGTTGGGCAGCGGCAAGGGGCGCACGACGGCCATCGCTGTCGGCACCTTGTTGGGTTCGCTGGCGGGCTCAAGCGTTGGCAAGTCACTGGACAAACTTGATCTGTTGGAATTGCAAAGAACCCAGCAAGGTAGCCTGGAAAATAATCCAAGCGGCCAGGTCAGCACCTGGAACAATCCGGACTCGGGTAATTCCGGTACCATTACGCCACAACCGGCTCGACAGACGGCCCAGGGTGTTTATTGTCGGGAATATCAGCAAACCATTACGGTCGGCGGCCGCACGGAAGAAGCTTATGGTGAAGCCTGCCGCCAAACTGACGGTACCTGGAAGATTGTTAAGTAGGAAGATTGTTAAGTAGGAAGATTGTTAAATTGTTGCTGCCTGGCAAATGCCAATAATCAAACCTGATCCGGAAAAGGTTCTGCCACGCCCCATGACCAGCTTTCGCATTTTACGGACGGCCGTGCTGATTGCAGCTCTGACAGCCACGGCTGCCGCGGCTTCATTCACGGCCTCTTCGGCCCTCGCTGATTTCCAGACCGGCCTGAAGGCTTATGAAAACGGGGACTATAAAACCGCGCTGAAAGAATGGCTGGTCGAAGCCGAAGGCGGCGACATGGTGACGCAACGCAATGTCGGCCACATGTATCGCAAGGGCCAGGGTGTGGCCAAGGATTTTGGCGAAGCGCTGAAGTGGTACAAGCGATCAGCCGAGCAGGGCTTTGCCCGGGCCCAGGCCAATCTTGGTAATATGTATCTGCGCGGCCAGGGCACCAACAAGAATGCCAAGGAAGCCGCCACCTGGTTCTTCAAGGCGGCAACGCAAAACCACGCCATCGCCCAGTATAATCTGGGCCTGCTGTTCGAATCCGGTGTCGGCGTTGCCAAAAGTGATGTCGAGGCCCTGCGCTGGTTTTATGAAGCCTCGCGCCAGGGTCACCGCAAATCCATGGAAAAGCTTTCGCAGCTGATTGCCAAAGGTGTCGCCCCGCCTGCCAGCGACAAACCGGCAGCTTTGACCGCCGCACCAAAGCCCTTGCCTAAATCCATCGAAAATGCCGCCAAAAAAGCAAAGCAAAACCAGTTGGCCGCCGACAAGGCACGTGAACAGGCCGCCCGCAATATGCAGGAGCTGGCCACAGCCAAAGCCGCCCGCAAGGAAGCTGAAGAAACCTCTGCCCGACTGGAAATTGAGCGCAAGGCTGCTGAGGCGAAACTAAAGACCGCCCAGCGCGACGCCCAAACGGCCGCCAAACTGAATTCAGACCGGCAGGCAGAGATTACCCAAGCCGCGCAAAAGACAGCGGATGCCGCCAGTGCCAAACTGGAAATCGAGCGCGCCGCGACAAAAGCAGCCCAGGATACAGCCGCCGCAAAAATTGCCGAGGCCGCTAAACTGGCTGGTCAACGTGAAGCCGCAGAAATTGCCATCAAGGACCTGGACCGCGAACGCCAGGCCCATGAAGAAGCCTTGCAGGTGGCGCAAGCCAAAAGCACTGAACTCAAGCGCCTGGCAGAGCAGGCCGCGCAAACACGGAACGACGCCGAAGAAAAACTGAAGGTTGAACAGGGCCGCAACGATGTCGTCAGCAAACAGGCCCAGGCCGCACAACTTGCCGCCAACGATGCCACCCGCGAAGCCGACAAGGCACAGGCCCTGTTGGACAGCGCCCTGGCCAAACAACGGGCTGTGCCCTCCCCCCTTGTGATCGAGGAAGCCGCGAAGACCGCCGAAAAAGAAACCGAAATCCGGCGTCGCGATTCAGAAAATCGCGTGCGTGAGGCCGCTAACCGCCTGGCGACTGAACAGAAGACCATCGAGCAACTGGACCGCCGCTCCAGAGCCGCCGTGCGTCAGGCCGAACAAATTGCCAACGAAGCCTCTGCCGAGCGCATCAAAATGGAGGACCGGGTTGCCATCGAAGAGGAAATTGCCCGGCGTGCCCGCAACATAAAGGAACGCGAAGCCGCGATCAGCCAACTGAAAACGGCAACGACCACTGAACTGGACGCCACCCGTGCCAAGGCCGACCAGGATTTACAAAGCACACGCCGCCGGGTCAAGGCGGATCTCGCGCGGGAGCGCGCCAAACTGGAGCAACAAAACCAGGAGCTTGCCGCACGACTTGAAGCCGCCGATACCGCTCTCGAGGCTTCAAAAGCAAGAACAGCAGAAGCAGAAAAAGCCCGACGGGACCTGGCCACTCGCATCAAGGCCGTCGACGGTGAAAAGGTGGATACAAGTGCAGCAAAATCCCGTATCGATGAATTGGAAGCCAGCAGCAAGACCCGGATGGCTGAGGCTGAAAAAATACTGGCCGACGCCAATAAGGTTCAGGCGGACGTGCTGGCGGAAATGAACAAGCTGCGGGAAGATACCCTGGCCGAGATGGCCGATCAGAAGGAACGCCTGGCAACCCAGACCCGGAACATTCATCGCGACCAGGAACAACTGGCTGCCACTGTCCGCAAGATCGCTGAAGAGGTTGAACTGGCCAAACAGGTCCGCAAATTGTCAGAAGAAGCATTACGTCTGAGCGAGGAGCGAAACAAGGCTGAAGCCCGCCGCTTGCAGATCGCACAAGTGCTGATTGAGGAACGCCGCAAGATGCTGTCAGCCAATGCCAAACCCGGGACCACAAGCCGGGCCCAGATTGTTGCCCGCATCGCCGCCGAACAACAACACCTGGCAGAGGAACGCCGCCGGATCAAAATCCTTGGCGAAATAGAAACCAAGGTCCAGTCAGAAGCCCGCGCCAAGTCAGAACAGCTTTATGAACGTCTGAGAAATCGCGTCGAGCTGGAAGCCAAACGCATCGCCGAAGAAAAGGCAGAAAAACTGGCTGTCGATAAACAGCGACTTGAGGCTGAAAAGAAAAAAGCTGAAGAGGCGACCCGCAAGGCTGAGCAAGAACTCGCGCAGCAAAAACAGCGCCTTGAAGACGAACAAAACAAGGCGAAAGAATTGGCCGCCGCAAAACTGGTGGCCGAGAAAAAGGCCGCTGAGGAAGCCCAGGCCAAACGCAAGGCCGAAGAAGCGGCCAGGCTGGCCGAAGAAAGACGCCATGCAGAAGAACTGGCGCGTCAGAAGACCGAAGCCGAAAGTCGCCTGAAAGAGGCCCTGGCCGAAAAGGAAAAACTGGAACGCCAGAAAGCTGAAGACGAAGCCAGAAGGTTGGCGGCACAAAAACAGGCCGCGGAGGACAAAGCCCGGGCAGAAGAAAAGGCCCGGCGTCTGGCGGGGGAAAAGCTGGCTGATGAAAAACGCCTGGCTGAAGAGAAGCGTCTCGCTGAAATAAAGGCTAAAGCCGACGCAGAAGAAAAACGCCTTGCTGAAAAGAAGCGTGTAGCCGAGGAAAAGCGACTGGCGAAAATCAAAGCCAAAGCTGATGCAGATGCCAGACAGCTGGTCAAAGAAAAACGTATCGCCAAAGAAAAGGCAGCTGCCAAAGCCAAGGCTGACGAGCAAGCCCGCCAAATGGCCGAGAAAAAACGTCTGGCAGAGGAAAAGGCCGCCGCCGACAAACTTCGTTTGATCGAAGAAAAAGCACGCGCTGAAAAAGTAGCCAAACGTAAAGCTGAGGAAAAGAAGATTGCTGACGCGGCTGAGGCTGCGAAGCGCAAGGCCGAAGAAGAAGCTCAGGCAGAAGTAGACCGAAAAGTTGAAGAAGCTGCAAAAGCAGCCATGGCCAACAAGTCCGAGGAAGAACGTCGGGCGATGCGCAAGCGTGTGGCAGCCGAAGCCTTGAAGAAAGAGCAGTTGGAAGCGATCCGGGCCCAGGCTGAGATCCGTCGCGCGGCTGAAATTACCCAACGTGCCGCCGAAGAAGAAGCCAAACGACGCATCGAAGAAAAACTTCAGGCAAAAGAAGACGCTAAGCAGCAAGCCAAAGAGCAGGCAGAAGAAGCTGAAGCAAAGGAAGAAGCCGCCATCCAACTCGCAACGGCCACGCCGCCGCCTGCCGTGCAACTGGATGCTGGCTTGAACGCCTATCAGGCGGGTGACTATGGCAAGGCCCTGGAACACTGGCAGCCCGCCGCCAATGACGGCAACGCCAACGCCCAGTTCTATGTAGGTGGATTATACCGCGATGGTGCCGGTGTCAGTGCCAGCCTGCCGCAAGCCCACTTCTGGTGGCTGTTGGCCTCAGAAAATGGCCATGCTACGGCAACACGTTTCCTGGGTGAGTTGCGCGCCGAAATGCTGCCCCACGAACTGGTCGCCGCCGACCAACTGATCAAGGACTGGAACGAGCGCATTAAAGACGGCGCGTCTGAGTAGCTGGTATCGGCCACGACCTATAACACCCCAAGTCTTCGTAAATAACATAATTGGTATTTTTGGAAGATGACATACACACCTGTATTTTACAAATAACTTATTGTTAATAAATAATTATTTACATATTTCGCAGAACAACCCGCATCGGCAGATATACTTGGCAGTTATGTAAAAAACATATATTGTGCAAAAAGATGTGATGGGGAAAGTCTCTAACAAGCCAAGCAGGCGTATGTCTAACCTGTCACATATCAAAAAATCATCTCGATCAAACAAAAACCGTCTCTGATCCCTGCATAATAGAGATCATGGAAACCTTAAACTCAAAACTGCCGTTCATGGCACCGGACTGGACCCTCGGGCGCGGCATCAAATACGCTGCCAAGCTGGCCGTGTTCATCATTGTGCCGGGCTTGCATCAGATCACCTGTAAGCGGTGGCTGTTCGGTGGGTTACTGATGGGGCTGTATTTTGGCGCCATATTTACGTTTACAAATCTGCCCTACGATGTATTTGCGAACCATTACCCGACACACGATGCAGCCAGGCGATTGTTCAGGATTGCGCAATACCTGTCATGGATATTGCTGCTGCTTGATTTGAAAAAACTGGAAGAACGGAGACTGAAACCGGGTTTGTTTCTTGTGCTGTCCTGTGCGGCTGGCCTTTATTTTACACCACACCATAGACAAAAAGATCTAATGGTTATCGTCGAAGTCAAAAACGATCTTTGCCCGGAAGTTTGTTTGCACGATATAATCGAATTTAATTTTAGAGATTTCAAAACTGACAATATATCTGTCGGCGATCTTGTACTGATGAAAATGCGTATTCCCGATCCCTACCTTACGATAGTTCTGGAAACCCCGTACGCAACCTTGTGCGAAGAAAACAAAAAATCACCAAAATATTTTCCGGTCAGCGCCCTCAGTTGCCTGAAAGATAACCCGGAAAGTGATGATGACAAATATGCGACACCCTATCTTACCCTTGGCGGCCCTGATCCTGAATTCACAATGCGGGATGGCCGGAAAGTTACGGATTATTCCGATCTCTACATCTTCGGGGTGCACCTCAAGAAGATCGGCAACCTGCACGAATATTCTTTATTCGGCGAAGGCATGACAAGTTTGATTGGCCAAGTATTTCTGACGACTTACACCATGACAGGCATCAATCTGTTTGGCTTGTTCGAGGAACCAGGATTGCCTTTTTACGTTGAGCAGGAAAACTATGCATGCCCAATATTTTGTAAGGACGACATTATCGAATTTGAACTCGCCGGTCGTCACGATAACAAGTTCAAGACTGGCGACCATGTCGTCATGCAATGGAACACTAGCCGCCCCTATGTGGCCCGAATATTTGATGAACCTCGGAAGAAGCCTCCTTGCCCTGATGACTATTACAACTGGCTTGCGCCACACTCGCCAGAATTTCTGTGCCCGCAGGGAGAAGGATACAATACGGGTCTTTATACGATTATTGGCGGCCCCGACACCAATTCAGACATGCCTGTTGAAATAGGAATTAACCTGGTCGACAAACAGGAAGTAAGTGGTCTGAACCCACGAAAAATTGGCAATATTCGCCAGTTTGACTACGGATATGATGCCATCACATTATTTGTCGGACCACAGTACCCGACTCTTTTCATAACACCAACTCTATCAACGGTTTCCGAGGAATGTTTGGTTTGAATAAAGCCATCATATAGTCGCGGATTTCCAATTCAGACATTTTGACCATGGCTTTTCT